>Ga0316208_1000403_pt1 | contig 54674 bp, 40 predicted proteins | sample 3monopyrite_MG_FD_204944 | JGI IMG/M metagenome (GOLD analysis project Ga0316208, IMG submission 204944) | Microbial mat bacterial communities from mineral coupon in-situ incubated in ocean water Damariscotta River, Maine, United States -... | ecosystem: Environmental > Aquatic > Marine >... | reverse complement strand
ATGAAGCAGCACGAATAGATGGTGCAAGTTATTGGCAGCAATTTCTACATGTAACTTTACCGGGTGTTGCCCCAACAATGCTATTGGTCGGCATATTAACGATGTCAGGTTATTTTCAATTATTTGCAGAACCTTATGTCATGACTCAGGGGGGGCCAGTGCAAAGCACGGTCAGTATGCTCTATCTCATGTATGAAGAGGGTTTTCGGTGGTGGAGCCTTGGTTCTGCTTCAGCAGTGGCATTCATTTTATTTATTTTCATGTTTCTGGCAGCAATGGTCCAGCTGGCGGTGGCTAAACGTGTGGGAGGGGCCGCATGACCTGGTTTGTAAAAAGATTGCAGGCCATCGGTCTGGGTGTGAATATAGCACTTATCTTTATTGCGGTCATGTCCCTGTTCCCTTTATTTTGGATGGTTAGTGTTTCCTTCATGTCGCCCGGTGAGGCAAGTAGCTTTCCGCCGCCGTTTTTACCTAAAGACGCGACCTTAGGGAATTATGTTCAGCTATTTGAACAGACGAATATGGCACGTTATTTTCTTAACTCTTTAGGTATAGCCACAGCAGCAACAATTTTATCGCTTATGTTTAATGTTGCTGCTGGTTACAGCTTTGCTAAATTAGAGTTTAAAGGGCGCGACTTTGTCTTTCGTTTGTTGTTAGCGGCACTGGTTATTCCAGGTCAAGTTGCAATGATCCCTCTTTTTCTTATGTTAAAAAACCTAGGGCTGGTGAATTCATGGATTGGTGTGCTGGTACCCTTTGCCGCAAGTGTTTTTGGCATTTTTTTGGTGCGGCAGTATACACTTTCTGTACCAGCAGAAATGATAGAAGCCGCCCGCATAGAAGGGGCTAGTGAATTTCGCATTTTTCGCTCGGTTGTTTTACCATCGCTGACACCTATTCTAATCACGTTAGGTGTTTTCACTTTTCTAGCTGCATGGAATGATTTTCTTTGGCCACTAATCATATTGACCGATAGTGATAAATATACATTGCCCATAGCCCTCGCGTCCTTGTCACGTGAACATGTACAAGATGTTGAATTAATGATGGCCGGAGCTGTAGTGACCGTTTTACCTGTGCTGCTTATTTTCATCGGAGTACAACGGTTTTACATTCGGGGCCTTTTGGTGGGGAGTGTAAAAGGATGATAAAACAATCTTGGCACCCCTTCTTGTCCTTACCGGTTGTTTTAGGGGCGCTAATGGCAGCCATCAGCTTTGGGATTAGTGCTGCACAACAAGCCGAACCACAAAACCTCGACAGTTTTGACGTACCGGACATTTGGAAAGGAGGAGTTTCAGAAGGGGCAATAGTTGACATACATTTGGGTGGGCCCAAAATGAATACTAATCTGTTCTTTACCTATAAGTTCCCCCGTGCTGCGGGGTATGCATTTGCTTACAGGGATTTGCTACTTGATTTATCTCAAAACTTTGAACTTGTATTTGACATGAAAGGCGCTGCACCGCGCTCTACATTTGAGGTAAAGTTTATTGATGAAAGCGGGGACAATGTTTGGTGGCGGCAATTCAAAAATTTTGACTTTAGTTCAGATTGGAACACCATTCGTATTAGGCGGAATGACATTAATTTTGCTTGGGGCCCGACAAATAACCGTGACATAGGGCGTGTGACAAGGATGGAAATTGTTGTTGTGGGCGCGGCAGGTGAAAGCGGCACTCTTGAGATAGATAATTTAGTTTATCGAGCCTTACCAGAGCCGCCCGCAGTAATTCCGCAAATAAGTGTACATGCTTATAAGCCTGGGTCCATGAAAACGATAGAATTAGGTAATGCTAAGCTGATAGCCGACAAAAACCCTTTCACTGTTTGGGAGGCGCAAGTAGATCAAGCAGACGCTGTGACGTTAGAATTTGATTTGGGTTTTGCGCGTGATTTTGGCGGGATGACACTACGTTGGTCGAAGGAAACGCAGATTCCAATATTGACCATGAGTCTTTCAGAAGATGGAGTTGACTGGCATCCAGCACAAATACAGATAAACCAAGCCACGCCAAAAAACTTTTTAATCAGCTACTTGCGAGTTCAACAGGGGTATGGGCGTTACATACGTTTAGTTCTTCAGTCTAAAAAGCCCATATCAATGGGGTTAGCGGAAATCATTGTTGAAGGTCTTGAATTTGGTAGTGATGATACTGTTTTTCAATTAATTGTAGCTGAAAATGCACCCTATGGAACTTTTCCACGTGGTTATATGGACGAACAAGTCTATTGGACAATTGTCGGTGGTCCGGAAGGTACAAATGTAGCTTTGATATCAGAAGATGGAGCCGTGGAGCCTGCTGCGGGGTCATTTTCCATCGAACCATTTCTTTTGGAAAACAATCAATTGCAGGGGTGGGCAGAAAGTACTCACAAGCACTTTCTTGAATATGGTTATTTGCCGATCCCAACGGTACGCAGAACTACAGGCCCTTTTCAGCTTGATATAAAATCTTTTACCCCAGTTTTTCCAGAGGATGGTATACGCAGACTTGTCACTAGATACCACCTTACAAACAGTAGTACCATGCGCCGTAAGGTTAGGCTGTTGCTTGCTGTGCGCCCAATGCAGGTTAATCCACACACACAAAAATTAAACATTAAAGGGGGCGTTAGCCCGATTGAGAACATCATTTGGGATGGTGACGGGTTACTTATCAATGATCAGTGGCCCGTTGTGTCAGGGACAAAGCCTGATGAAATAACTTTTAATATATTTGATAATGGGCAGTTGGAAGAAAGACCAATACCTTTTGGTGTTAATGAAGTGAAGGCATTAGCTACGCCAAATGGTTTTGGTCGGGCTAATTTATACTATAATTTTGATCTTGAGCCGGGAGAAACTGGCGAGATAGTTATTTTTTTGCCATTAACCCCTGTATCGCCCACGCTGCCCACTTCAGCTTTTCATGCGCACTCTGTGGAGGTGAGGGAGCAAGAAGCAATCCGTGAATGGAAGAACACACTTAATCACACAGAAATCTCTGGGCCTGCAGATGCGATAGAGGTTGTAAATAGCCTGAGAACTGCACTTGCACATATGTTGATGACCCGTTCAGGGGCTGCCATAAGGCCGGGCGCACGCTCTTATGCTCGGTCCTGGATCCGAGACGGGGCGATGATAGCGGAGAGCCTGTTAAGATTAAATCATCAGCAGGCTGCAATTGATTATGCTAATTGGTTTGCCCCATTCCAGTTTGATAGCGGGAAAATTCCCTGCTGTGTTGATGCCCGTGGCGCTGATCCTGTTCCAGAGAATGATAGTCACGGCGAATTTATTTTTTTAGTTGCCGAAATTTATCGTCATACACGTGATCAGACCTTTGCTAATAAAATGTGGCCGTATGTGTCAAAGGCATCAGCTATGCTTAACATACTACGTCGATCTGAGAGAACGATAAAAAATCAAACTGAAATGCGCAAAGCTTATTTTGGGTTGTTACCGCCAACCATAAGCCATGAGGGTTACTCTGATAAGGCGGCTTATTCTTACTGGGATGATTTTTGGGGTCTCAAAGGATTAAAAGACGCTGCTTTCCTCGCAGAAGCTCTCGGTAAAATGGATGCTGCGAAGCAACTCCGTTTTGAGGCAGCGGAGTTTGTCTCAGACATTGTTAATTCTATCAAAACAGTCGCCGCCACACACGGGTTTTCCTACATTCCGGGAGCTGCAGACAGGGCGGACTTTGATTCAACCTCAACTACGATTGCCCTCGCCCCAACAGGCGCTAGAGCTGATATTCCAGAATATTTTCTGCAGAATACTTTTGAAAAGGCTTGGTCTGAATTTAAAAACCGGCGCGATATGCAGCAAAAATGGGATGCATATACACCTTATGAATTTCGACAGGTGGGAGCTATGCTGCGTCTTGGGCAGCCTGCACGTGCACATGAAATGCTGGATTATTATATGAATGACCGGCGACCCAAAGCATGGAACCAATGGGCAGAAGTTGTTGGACGAGAGCCTAGAGAGCCACGGTTTATTGGCGATATGCCACACACATGGGTTGCGTCAGATTTTTCTCGATCTGCCCTCGACCTTTTTGTTTATGAAAACCTTCCGGATAATACATTAATTGTTGCCAGCGGACTACCTGCAAACTGGTTGGTTGGTGAAGGTATATCGGTTCGTAACCTTATGACAGCGTACGGCCCCATTAACTATTCGATACACAGCCTTGGTAATAAGATTTTTTTTGAATTAGATGGTCAGACTATGCCGCCCGGTGGGTTTGTTTTTCCGACAAAATTTTTAGGGCCATCTTTCACAGCAAAAATTAATGACAAGCCCGCACCAATTGTGGATGGCAGCGTAAGACTTACTGAAACACCAGCCCATGTTCTTTTGACGCGTACGATACCGCAAACGCCTTAGGAATACGGGAAAATTCTCAAAATTGGAATAATTAGGACCTGTAAACGATGGATCAAAAAATAACTTTCCCTCAAAAATTTCTCTGGGGAGCCGCCACATCAGCATATCAAATTGAGGGCGCGCCACTGGCGGATGGTGCTGGCGCTAGTATTTGGCATCGGTTTGCTCGTACTCCTGGAAATACAGAGAATGGTGAAACAGGTGATGTAGCTTGTGATCATTATAATAGGTGGCAGGAAGACATTGCCCTTATGAAAGGTTTGGGCTTCAACTCTTACCGATTTTCTACTGCGTGGGGCCGTATTCTCCCTGAGGGCCGGGGCCGTGTGAATGAAAAGGGCTTTGATTTTTACGAACGCCTTGTTGATGGCCTATTGGAAGCAGGTATTGAGCCTTTATTGACATTATACCACTGGGACATGCCAGCAGCGCTGGATGATCAGGGTGGGTGGCTTAATCGGGATAGTGCAAATTGGTTTGCAGATTATGCTGAACTGGTTTTTCGGCGCTTTGATGGGCGAGTTAAAAAGTGGATGACCTTAAACGAGCCATGGGTAATAACGGATGGGGGCTATTTGCACGGCGCACTTGCGCCTGGGCACAGCAATCTGTTCGAGGCACCAATTGCGTCTCACAACCTTATGCGTGCGCATGGTAGCGCTGTGCAACGGTACCGAGAGCAGTGTAAACATGAGATTGGTATTGCAATCAATATAGAGCCTAAACATCCAGCATCAAATACACAGGAAGATATTGCTGCTGCTAAAAGGGCTGATGCTTATATGAATCGTCAGTATATGGACCCCGTTTTTTTTGGAAAATACCCTGAAGAAATGACCGATATTTTTGGAGAGGCTTGGCCTGAATGGCCCGATGAAGATTATGCACTTATCTCTCAGAAAATAGATTTCATAGGTCTTAATTATTATACTCGGAGTGTAACATGTGATGCCCCAACGGCTTGGCCTGTGCGCACTAAAGGCGTTAGACAACCTCATGCAACCCATACAGAAACTGGTTGGGAAGTCTATCCCGATGCTCTTGCCGAAACGCTTCTGTGGATTAAAGACCGGTACAATAATCCGGCTGTCTATATTACAGAGAACGGTTCAGCCTTCTTTGACCCGCCAAAAACGACTGAAGGTCGCATTATTGACCCGTTACGTACTCATTATCTTCATGGTCACTTAAAGGCTGTACACAACGCCATCGAGGCAGGGGCTGATGTGCGTGGGTATATGGCATGGTCGCTCTTGGACAACCTTGAATGGTCGTTAGGGTATGCAAAACGTTTTGGTATTATTCATGTAGATTTTGAGACATTAAAACGCACGCCTAAAGATAGTGCATATTATTATGCTAAGGTCATTGCGACAAACGGCACCGTCCTGAATGAACCAGTTTTTGGTAAGTAACTATTTATGAAAGGCACCATATTATGACGGGGCTTTCTCTTGAAAATATTTACAAAGAATTTGGAGACAAAACTGTCTTGTCAGATATTTCACTGACAATTGAGGGCGGTGAGTTTGCTGTTATTGTGGGCCCTTCGGGGTGTGGTAAGTCAACATTGCTACGTACCATTGCTGGCCTTGAAGAGGTTAGCGATGGTAGCATTATAATTGATGGCACTGATGTGACGGGGCTGCCACCGGCTGAGCGCAAAATTGCTATGGTATTTCAATCTTATGCGCTGTATCCGCATATGTCAGTTTATGACAATATGGCTTTTGGTATGAAGGTCGCCAAAAAATCGAAGACTGAGATTGATAGAGCCGTAAGGTCTGCGGCAGAAACGTTAGGGTTGCTGGAGCTGTTGGACCGCAAACCAAAAGCTCTATCCGGCGGGGAGCGCCAACGTACAGCTATTGGTCGGGCAATCGTACGCCGGCCTAGCTTATTTTTGTTTGATGAACCTTTATCTAACTTGGATGCCGCGCTCCGGGTGCATATGCGCCATGAATTTTCCCGGCTGCATACGCATCTGAAAACGACAATGGTTTATGTCACTCATGATCAAGTTGAGGCTATGACACTAGCAGATAAAATCATTGTGCTCAGGGGGGGCAAAGTAGAACAGGTTGGCACACCTGCCGATCTTTATAACCGACCAGCCAACCAGTTTGTTGCAGGCTTTATTGGCTCACCGCCAATGAACTTCCTTACAGGAAAAGTTCAAGGCAAGTATGACAAAGGCGCCACTGTGGTACTGAAAAGCGGCCTGCAAATAGATGTATCGGTGACAAATAGTAGTGTGCTGAAAATTGGACAATCCGTTTCAGTTGGAATTCGCCCTGAGGACTGTGTATTGGGTGGCCTTGAAAACTCTATTCAGGCTACATTGGAACTGATCGAACCTTTGGGTGGGTATTCTTATATGTATGCGGCATGTCCAGATGCTGAAAATTCACTCATTGCTCGTACAACTAATAGTTTTCATCAGCATAAAGGCGACCATATAATGATTGGGTTGCCTGCTAAAGCGTGCCGCCTTTTTGATAGCACTAATCAAACGATATGGTAACTCATTGAATACCAAAATTTTCTAGAGTTGATAGTAAAACGAGTAAGACCTTAAGAAACACTAACGAACTGGTTCTTTAAGCCAGATAGATTCATGTAGCAGAATATTACCTTAGTAAGAGACGAAGCAAAATTTATAATCAGAAATCTTGGTGATATTCCATTTTTTGCATTGGTGGCGGTGGGTATGTCAGGTCGTTAATTATTATTTACCATGCTTCTTAAATTATTCGAAATACATTCTCCCTACCTTAATCGACTCATAGCTGCCTTTTCTTTTAAGCAGCGAGTTGGGTGATTTCTTTTGTGAACAGCCTTTATGGCGGTGTGTTTTTACATGAAACAAATAACCCAGAATATATAGCAATATTATGGGAAGAAAATATGGGGCAATATACCAATGGGGGTCGTGTCAGAAACTTTAATCCTTTAATTTGTAAACGCGCGGCCGCGGTTGTGAATAGACGAGAGTACATCGCTGCCCTTGTTGTGGCGGGTTGCTTCTATCAACCAGCATTAATGGCTGACGACTTGGGGACACAAGTTAAACTGTCACCTATAGCTGTTGGCTCTATAATGGCGAATAGTACCCTTAAGGCTACCCCGCAAACCCATAGGGGGCATACTGCTAAGCCCAAGCCTTCTTCAGTGGATAGTGTTAGGGATGCTTTTGCCAAAGGAAAATTTTCGCTCGATGTTCGGTACCGTTTTCATGTGCTTGATGACGCAGCAGTTGAAAATACCGGTGTTGCCTCAACTGTAAGGTTGCGGGCGGGCTATAGGACAGCAGAATATAAGGGGGTGTCAGGATACTTGGAGTTTGATTATACAGGTATTGTTGGTGCATCAAAATATCATACCCCTAATGATCCACGGCCTGGGTACCCAACTATTACAGACCCAGAAATTACAGATCTGCAACAAGGGTATATTGATATTAAAAGCTTTGATAATTCAGAGCTCCGCATCGGGCGCATGCAACCAATATTAGATGACAAACGTTACTTGGGTCCGGGTAATTGGCGTCAAAATGCCAGAAATCTGGATGGCGTTCGTTTTATCAACAAAAGCCTGAAGGACGTAACGCTTAAATATTATTACCACTGGAACTTTAACCGCCAACTTGGTGATAGTATTCCCGCTGGCGATTGGGACACCAATGCTCATATGTTATTTGCGGAATATACTGGCATTGAAGGGGTTACCCTTTCCTCTTTTGGCTATTTACTAAAAATTAAAGACGACCCTAAAAAATCATCCAAAACATTTGGCGTTCGAATGCATGGTAAATCTAAGGTGGGGGAGAAAACCAAACTCCTGTATGATGTACACTATGCTCGGCAGTCTGATTATTCCAACAACCCGATTGATTTTTCAGGTGATATTTTCTGGGCTAGTGCGGGCGTTGAAGCTGGGCCTTTTGTGGCAAAACTCGGTTATGAAAGATTAGAGGGCGATGGCAAAACGGCGGTTCAATTTACGACCGGCGGCAGGCATGCTTTCCAAGGGCTTGCTGACCGATTTTCATCTATTCCGGTAAATGGCCTGCAGGATGCTTACGCGCAGCTAACGTATAAAATGCCTGATATTGGTTTTATGAAAAAACCCGCAATTCATGTGCAATACCATGATTTCAAAGCACAAAATACTAACGACGATTATGGTACGGAATGGGATGTACGCTATACATTCAATACAAAGGCTAAGCTGAAATTTCGGCTTTTGTATGCAGGGTTTAATTCACAAGGTTTTAAAGCCGACTTGCGGCATTTCATTGTTCAAATCAATACCAAATTTTAAGGCTTTTGACATAGTCTTATTGGCTATAGCTGGGTCCTTGCTAAGGAAACAATAATGATGATTAAACAGATTAAAATTTTATGCGCTACTGTGTTGCTGTTTGCTAGCACGCCGGTGTTTGCTGAAATTACTCTAGCAGTTAATTCACCGCGTGGGGAACTTGTCGCCCTGAAAAAATGGGGGGCATTAGTCAAATATCTAACGGACAAGACAGGGCAAACTGTAACTTTAGTGCCCCTGACTGTTGCAGAAATTTCATCCTCATTTGAGAGCGGGACATATGATTTTTATTTAACAAACCCTGTTCAAAGTGTCATTGGTTCTGAGCTGCATGGGAATAGCTTGTTGGCAACGCTGCAGAAAAAAAATGGGGCAGAGTTTGCGGGTTTGATCATTACAACACCTGATAGTGGTATAACAACAGCGGCTGACCTTAAGGGCAAACATGTGCTGTGTCTCAAAATTGGCTCTGCAGCAGGGGCTTGGATGTTTCAGTCTTACCATCTTTTTGAAAAGGGACTTGATCCTTCGGCTGATGTCACTCTGGAAGAAGTGGGAAGTCAAACTGATCTGGCGTTAACTGTGTTAGCAGGATTTGCTGATGCGGGGTATGTGCGTACTGGGTTGCTGGAGTCTATGGTAGCAAAGGGCGATATCAATTTAGATGATTTTGTCATTGTTGACCGAGTTGATGATCCGGTGCTTGGGTTGCCTCGCACGACGCGCACATATCCGGAATGGTATTTTTCAGCGCGTAAAGGCGTAGACCCAAGTTTGCAAGCAGATGTGCAAGCGGCTCTTTTAGCCCTTCAACCAACGGATGCTGCAGCAGTGAACGGTAAAATTACCGGGTTTTCTAAGGCGGTAGACCCTGGGCACCTGCTTGTAGCAATGAAAACATTAAAGGTGGGACCTTTTAAGTAAGGTCATATGTTTAGAATCAGTTTGGCCTGGGAACTCAGGGTACGCTTGATTGTTATAAAAAGGACGGACTGAATGAAATGGTTTTGGGCACTCGGATTAGCACAGAAATTTCTGATAGCTGTTGGTGTTGGGCTCGCTATTCTTTTTACGGTGGTCGTTTCGGTGGCTACTGCATTGCAGAGCGCAATGGTAGACGAAACCAGCCAAGAAATTGAATATATTATTGAAAAAATTACAGAAGGTAGCACAAAAAGTGTACTAGCCAGCTTGCATGTGAAAGCTGCAGGTACGGCTGATATGCTGAGTGAGCTAGCGCCGGCTGCGATTGCAGCAAGGAAACTTGTTGCCCTCAAAACTTATGCTGCTACTGCGGTACGTGACCCAGACATTGTTTATGCAGCATACTTACGAAAAAATGGCCGTGTAATGTCCCGGGCAGGCGACCGCGAGGGACTTGATGATGCTATGGTCGTATCGAAAAAAATTGTCAGTGACGGTGTGCTTTTGGGCACGGTTGAAGTGGGCTTTCGGGATACAGAGGCAATCAAAGAGATCAACGCTATCCGTGACGAAGGCCGAAAAAATAAAGCGCATATTGACGCTAGTCAGAAAGATGCCCTCAGTAACTCCACTTTATGGATGATCTTGATGTTGTTCGCGGTTGCTATCGTTATTGCCGGACTAATTTATGTGTTATTTACGGCCCTTGTAAAGGCACCGCTCTTGGGTGTGGAGGAGGCAATGGTTATTTTGGCTGATGGCGATTTGAATGTGGAGATTCCAGCTATTGGTCGTCAGGACGAGATCGGTCGGATGGCAAAAGCCTTGAATGTTTTTAAAGAAAGAATGGTTGAAAACCGCGCACATCTAAAGAATGAGGAAGAGAATAAACAAAAAGAAGCACAGCGCAAACAAGCACGGCTGGAGCAGGAGGCTAAAACCCGTGAAAATCAGCTTTTGGATGAACAGCGCCAGCGAGAACTGTTAGAAGAAGAACGGAAGGCCATTTTGGTGGATACGGCCAACGCACTTGATACTAATGTAGGTGAAAATAGCATTCATGTTTTTGATATGGTTAATCAGATCACTGAAAAAGTGAAAGAAATGGCCAACGTTGCAAATAAAACCAGAGATTTGGGCAATAATACAGCGACTGAATCAACATCAGTGATCCGCAATGTTGATACAATGGCAGCCGCAATAGAAGAGTTGGGTGCGTCCATTACCGAGATTGGGCGTATTGCAACAGAATCCCTAACATTATCAAAGCGTGTTGTTGATCAAGCACAAGATTCACAGACAAAAGCAGATAATCTGCGTCAGCATTCAGAGGGGATCCAGTCTGTCGTCGATCTTATTAATGATATTGCAGAACAAACCAATTTACTGGCGTTGAATGCAACGATTGAGGCTGCGAGAGCTGGAGATGCCGGCAGAGGGTTTGCTGTTGTTGCGAATGAAGTTAAAAGTCTTGCAACCCAAACAGCCAAAGCAACAGAAGAAATTTCTAAGCTTATTGCAACTGTCCAGAATGCCACGGGTGAGATGGTTGAAACTACGATGGATATCTGCACAATTTCTAATGATATGCAAACATCATCATCGGCTATATTTGATGCAGTTACAGCGCAGGGTGAGGCAACACGACATTTGTCACTTACAACAAGCGAGACATCAGAATGTACGCATCGTTTAAACAATTTTGTCTTAAGTGTTCAGGAAAACACCCAGCAAACATGTGCGGTAGCCGGTAATGTAACTAATTTTTCTACTGACTTGGGGCAGTCCGTTACGACTATGCGAGGAAGTGTAGACTCCTTCATCAAGCAGATACGGAATGGTTAATGCCTCTAGCCATAGTTTTAAGAGATACTCTTACACCAATACTAATAGATTATAGTTTATGTGAGAGTAGCATTCTCGGTGTATCTGCTGTAGAGGCAACAATGTTCCTATACTCATCAGTTTTGGCAAAGATATTCGGATCAAATTCACCTTGAGAATTAGGACTGTTTGAACAAAACTGGTGTCATTGAATGGCTGGAGCAGCTAGCATATAATTCAGCAATTTAAGTATGAAGGGGGGTATTATGTTCATCATTAGTGGGCAGTTTGAAGTAAAAAGCCAATACCGTGAAAATCTGATAAATATGGCGCGTGATTTGGTTGTTTTATCTCAAAAGGAGACGGGGTGTATTTTATATAGTTTCATGGAAGACCAAATAAACCAGGGCCATTTTCTATTTTTTGAAAAATGGCAAACACGGGAAGCCATAGCAAAACATTTTGAAACACCATATTTTAAAAATTTTGCTGATAAGTTTCCTGCCATGATAGTGGGGCAGGCGAATATTGAAATTCACGAAGTAATATCAACGGAGAAGGTATAAGGGTTGCGTAGTGACTCTCTCTGCGCGGCCAGCCGTATTTTTGTGCTAAACTAACAAAGCTCCTGCTATCGTTTGGCGTAACACTTTTGAACACTTACGAGTAGTCCAATTACGGTCACAGGTGAATAGTTCCCATGCTTGGACTGAAGAGGATGACCAGAGAAAATCAGTTGCGTCATCTATTGTCCAGCAAGAAGCAAGAATACCGTCTGAACTAAGAGATTTTACCAGTTGGCGCTCCCATAACCATAAATCATTCATTCTGTCTGACCATGCTGCCGCCGCATCTTCATCGGTTTTGCGTAAACGAATAAGGTGGTTGGCAACGGGTTGAATTTTGATAACAAAATCAAACCAAACACACAGACATTTGTCTAAACGTTTTGCCGGCGGTTTTAAAGCTATCGCAGCAAAAAAATTTTCTTTGATGGCAAAGCGGTCATCAGCCCGCTTGACTAAAGCCATTAGCAGCCCTCCGCGGGTTTTAAAGTGAAGGTAAACAGACTGCCTGCTGACACCGGAAGCAGCTGCAATTTCCTTCATTGAAATTTCAGCACCTCTCTGTGCAATTAAATCCCACGCGACGTCTAAAATTTCATTGCGCGTAATTCCGGTAGCTTTTTTTATTGACACGTGTAAAGAATCCTATAGTTTACATGTGTAAAGAATATGAAGGTTTTTATATGAAAGTCAAACGGCATGAATAAACAAGCACAACAATTCTGTGAATGGTATGGGGATGGCCATGATGGTTCTTGCCCCACGGCAAAACAATGGGCGCGTATTTTGACCTGCCCCCCAAGTCAACCAATTACACTGGTTAACTTTTTCAAGTTGCGAGAAAACGCATGTTATGGTTCTAGTAAAACTGATAGGGACGTCAATATTTCAGGTAATGACGCATTCAATAGATATGCTTCAGTCAGCATACCGGCAATGGAAAATATTGGCGGGAAATTTCTCCATATTGGCCCATTCGTGGGTACCTTTTTAGGAGACGAGGAAGAATGGGATGTTACCGCGATCGGAGCTTATCCTAACGTGAAGGCCCTTGTGGCTCTTTATACTGATAGGGCATACCGTGAAGCTTTTGTACACAGAACGGCTGCGTGCGCGCGCCAAAAGGTTTTGATATGTGCAGCTGCGGAATAAGGACATTTGGTGCCTAAAGTACGTATGATCTCGCGGCAATCATATACCAAATTCAGCGTGGCATTTGCCCGAGGTAAGGGCCCCGCAGGGCAAGAGGTTCACCCTCGGCATAACTTCCGTCACTCACAGGCAAGAAAGTGAGCAACAGAGCAACAGACGCTGAAAAGCGCTTCAAGTTTATTATTTGGGTCTGAGGTCCTCGATGATCTGAGCATCGACCCAGAATGTATCTGTGTTGTCCGGGCCCACATCCCGATTGAAGAACAGATATTTGCCGTCAGGCGTTACAAAGGCGGCAAACTCGGATGACGGCGTGTTGATGCTGTCGCCAAACTTAATGGCCTCGCCCCAATTACCGTCAGCTTTTTTAAAGCTGATAAACAGGTCGGCGTTGCGGATTTCGCTACCGCGCTGACCATCCCAGATGATGTAGCTCTCGTCCGGTGCAATGAAGGGATGTACATTATATTTGCCTGTATTGATTTCCTTCGGCAGTGGCTTTGGCGCTTCGCGCTTGCCGCCCACCATCCGCGAATACCGTATAAGACCGTCGCCTTCTTGTTTGGCTTCATCGAGTACAATAGTGCCCTTTTTAGACTCGGTCACCCGCATGATGCGAATGTCTTCAAATTCTGGGCCCAACCTTTTGGGCTCGGACCAGCCCTCGGCGGTGCGCTCCTTATAGCTTCTGCCAAAAAACATGGTCTTGCCGTCTGTCGAAAGAGTGGGCGTCCCGAACCGCTCACCGATCACCCGCTGGTGCCACTTGCCCTGCTTCTGCTCAAATACAACAAACTGCTGCTCTGGCTTGGTGTCGGCATTCACTTCGCGGACCCAATAAAGCTCTTTCATGCCCGGAGTGAACACGGCGCCGTATTCCCAACCCTTTGTTGAAATAATACCGGGCGCAAATACTTCTGGGGTTAAGCCCGGGGGCTTTTGCCCGAGATAAGGGCCTGCGGGGATGGGCATGCCGTCTTGGCTATGGCTGCCGCTGCTGATCATCAGTACAGAAAATAGTAGAAGCATTGAAGGGTAAATAGATTTCATGATTTCTTCCTTATTCAACAAAGGCAGGTACGATGGTTTTTGAGATTTGAGTCATGATTTTGTCTTCCCTATCATGGCCAGTGATCGCAACCAGTAACTCAAGCTCTGGAACCATAATTATGTGTTCTCCGCCGCCGCCCCAAGCCATATTGGCGTCATAGCTTTTGTCGCCGACGGTTAAATTCGTTTGATACCAAAAATAGCCGTAAGAATAGGCTTCGGGCTGCCAATCTGCAGTAGCCTGCGTAATTCCACTGGTGGCCTTAGCTAAATAATCTGCTGGAATAAGCTGTTCGCCATCCCATTTACCGTTGTTGATGACCAAGGTGCCCAACTTGACCATAGCGCGCGATGTCATGCCCGCGCCATCACCCGCATTTGGCAGGCCGCTCACGCCAGTCCGCCAGCGATAATTCGTGATGCCCATTTTGTCGAGAAGTTCATTTTTGATGAAATTCTGGGCTGTACCTGGCACGACAGCCTCGATGACTTGCATCACCAAGTCTTGATCCCAGCTGTATAAGTAGCTCTGAGATTCTGTGGTAACAGGTGCGCTATGCTTAAGCCAAGCCTGAACCAGCCCCTGACCTTTTAACGGACCGGGATTTCCCTCAAGCTCTCTCCTTTTGTCTTCGCTGATGCGAATACCCGAGCGCATTGTCATTGCCTTATGGAGCGTGATTTTTTCTGCGCCTTCAACAAATTTTGTTGGGTCCAGGTCCTTGAGAAAGCTCACCAATGGCTTATCCAGATCGGCCATCGTCAGATAACCCAACTGGATAGCGCGGCCCAGTGCCAAGCTGGTGTAGGATTTAGTCGCTGATGCTTGGAAATGGGGCAAATTGACACGACCGCGCAAATAATAAGATTCAAACAGGAGCTTGCCCTTGTGGGCAATAAGCAGGCCGTCGTAGAGACCGTGCTTTTTGTCAGCGATCTCCTGAGCCAGCTTGACAATCATGTGTTTGTTGCCACCATCTACGCCCAATTCGCCAACTGCAATACCATCTTTTCTATCGGCTGGGCTTGAATCAATATAGGCATTTTTGAGATAAGGAAGGTCCCAAAATGAGAGCGCGGCTTCGGCGGCTGTGGCCTCTGGCGCGCGGCCATTATTTCCTTCAGCACTTACTGTCGCAAAGCTGCTAAAACCACTTACTAAAGCGACAGCGATTAAACCTTTGAACTTCGAACTGATAATCATATTAATTTCCTGGAACCCTTCATTATATTAGCTTTCTGTAGTTGAGAAAAATCACTCACTTTTGAACTGTGATAACCACTTTATGCCGCGTATTACGGTTACAGGAAACGCAGTGCCATGGTTGGAATTTTCTATTATCTCAAGTCCGGTAAGCGACAGGCCTGCCTGACTTCTACGCTGAAGCACCGATATAAAGTCTTTGGTGAGAGCGATCCTGTCGGATCTATCCAGATCACCTATGGACACAAATACATTTGCATTAAGTGCTTTTTGTTGGGGCGCCATTTTTGTTTCGAGTTCGTCAATATATTTGGCGCTCTGCTGACCGAAATGAGGGCTACCAAGAATATAATGTTTGAAAGTATCCGGCTGCGTAAACAAAACATACGCACCCAACTGTACCCCAAGGGAATACCCAAAATAAGTACGTTCATCGGGGTCCGCCCGGTAGTTATTTTCGACATATTTTATAATGTCGTCGCGAATGAAGGATAGGTGATTGCCTGCCTCGCCGCTTGGGTTCTTCGAATCTGTGCCCTTCACAAGCGTATAATCCCGAAACCTGCTGGCATTCGCCCTTTCACCTTCGAGGCCTTTTTGCCATGATATTCCAACCAAAATAACTTCTGGCATCAGATACTCAATGGAACCGGATAGCATATCCATGTGCCAGATGGCGTCTCCCGAATAAATCACCGGGTACTTTCGGTCGGTATTCTTTTCATAACCCTCTGGTAACTTTATATACAGCTCATACTGTCTATCCAACTTTGTATCCTGGATAGGCACTACCTGTGTTCTCGGCATTTCGTATGATTTTTGCTCACTGGCCTCGGCGCCGATGAAAGGTAGAAAAAACAAAAATAATACACCTAAACTCTTCTGCATAATCATGAATATGTCTCTTTCTTTGTGGCCAATAAGCCGCATGTGATCTTTTATCTATCGTTTAAAAAAAGCAGCTTAGGGACTGGTTGAAAAATATATTTTCAGGGCGGTGGAACGCGATATTGCTTCATTGCTGTGATGATCCTTGTCCGCATTGATCTCGTGAAACAATTTTACCTGCGCGGGAAGATGTTGTTCTAACACCGTGGTTAAGCGTTCGTAGTAGGTTATCATGCTTGGCTTTTCATCTCCGCCAACACTGACATAAATGAATGTTGGAAAATCCATGTCCTGTTTAAAGACAAGTTTCAGATCATTATAAATCTGGTCCCCATATGTTCCGACCGACTGGCTGGTGATGAAATAGGCATCAAATAATTCCGGTGATTGACTTAAGCTATAGGCCACAAATCGTCCGGCCATGGAATGACCCACAAAAACGCGGCGCCCATTGGTTCTGAATTTTTTGCTGGAAAAAGGGATGAGTTCATTTTCAATAAACGCCAGAAATTTATCGCCGTTGCCAAACACCTGTTTCCCGTCCCGCTCCCTACTAATGAAGTGCGGCGTCAGGTCGTATCCCCGGCGAATATTTTTGACACCGATCACAATCACCTCAGGCATTATTTTTGCCTTATAATGTTCGCGTGCAATTTGCGCTACAATTTCATCATAAGTGGGACCTCCATCATGATTACCCTGACCTGCATCAAGCATATAGAGGACCGGATAACCATCCATGTTTTCTGGATCATAATTTTCCGGTAGATGAACGATAATTTCTCTTGTCTCCTGCAAAATTTCAGACTGGATGCTGAAATTATCCTGCTGTGCCAGGGCCGCCGTGGCAGATGCCGCTCCGGAAACCAGACAGAACAGAAATGTTTTTACAATTGATATGCTGAACTTAAACATAATATTTCCCTCCTCATTTTGGCAAAAATGCCTGACACTAATTTTCTGTACATTTATGGCTTGGGCCTGAGGTCTTCAATGATCTGCGCATCCACCCACATTATTTCAAAATCTGGTGGGCTACAGCGGCGACAAAAGAAAAGATATTTTCCGTCTGGCGTCACGCTCGCAGCGGCGTCACAATTCTCCCGTGAACCTTCTGTACCGCAGGTCAAGGACTTCCTTTCGCACACTGTAATCCGGGTCGTGGATTCGGTTCTGGAGGAGCGGACCGGCAAGGTCTTCGTGCCCTCCTAATTTAACCACATAATAAATAGAGGATCTTCGCACCCTTGGATCCCAATGGTGTTTAGCCGCCCATGCAAACAACTCGACCGTTTCACGACCCTGCCCCGGCAGCCAAGCCAATGTGTACGGAATATTAGTCGATGTTCCTTCTTCAGCGGACACAATCAATGCTTCAGAAAGCGCGTTTTGAATGTTGGGAAAGTTTTCCTTAGCATCTTTCCAGAACTGGTTTCTTTTTTCTGGGAAGCCACTCTCTTCATCATGAGTATACTTACGATTCACAGCGGCAAAAGCCGACGCTATTTTCACCCGCTGTGCTTTCTCAGGATGGGCAAACAATCGCAGAAGCACGTCGAGCGAACTGCTATCCAAATCACCATCCATAATTACCTTTAACACCAACGCTTCTTCTTTGGAGAAACCCACCGTCAGGTTCGCATACTCAGATTCGTCAACATACCTGCCGTCTGTTTCAGGTACCTTCGGTAGGGACGACGGATCTGAATGGTCCATTTCAACTGCGTACCGTTCGACAAACGCTGGCGGTTCGGCGAAAACCACCGGACGCGCACCTAGTCCAGCCAATGCATGGACAAGAAAAACGACGACGACCGCTGCGACAATGGCCGTTGCAATGATTAATTTTTTAAATGTAGTACTGATGGTCATAGTAATCCTCCCAATTGTAACCAGACCCAAGAATTGTATCTGGGGCTTTTATTCAGAAAATGAAAACTTCCCCCAGGTCAACTTATCGTTAGCTACCGCATTTCCGGGATAAAAGAATTGTGCGCCTTTTCCTTCGTGCCTAACGCCTACACCAATCATCATATTCCAGGTAGTACCCGCAAATTTTTTGCGTAATATTTGGATTTGCCTGTGTGTTCCTCTTGCGAATTTAGGACCCTTTCTATTTTCGGGGTCCTCAAGCCCAGCATAGGGCACCCAGAATCCGGCATAATCTTTGAGAGCCCACGGGTCGGATGCGGGTTCCCATCCTTTATCTGTGAGTATAGCTTCTCCCATTTGAGCGGAGAGGTGAAATTTGTGGAGACGGCCAGTTTCTGCATGTTCTACATAAAGATCAATGATCGTGTAGTCTTCCGCTTTGCCTTTGGCGCAAATGTAGAAATAATCTTTATCATGCATGAGATAAAGGGAAGCCTGTGCTGGCAGCTCGAACTTTGTTGCTGCTTCCCATTCATCATTGCCGCAACTGCCGTCGAGTAGTGCAGCTTTGTTGGTTGGGTTAATAGCGATGGGTTCAGAAGCATTGGCTCCAGTGGCTACGAGTGACAGAGCGGCGCTCAATACCATTAGTTTTGACATGTTTTTCATGAGATTTGTCCTGTGTTCTTAGGGTTATGGCTTCGGCCTGAGGGTTTCGATAATTTGCGCATCGATCCAATATAAGTCGGATTGACGGTCTCCGTCGCCGCCCGTCTTCGGCACCATTCTATTGAAGAAGAGATATTTTCCGTCAGGGGTGACCTGTGGGCCCCCTTCTTCAGCTTCTGTGTTTACCGTGTTCCCCAGGTTAATCGCTTCACCCCACGAACCATCTGGCTGCCGGAAACTGATATAGAGGTCACTACTGCCATATCCGCTCTCTCTTTCACCATCCCACATAATATAGCTCTCGTCCGGTGCGATGAACGGATGGGCATTCCACCTGCCGGTGTTGATTTCTTTGGGAAGCGGCTTGGGGTCTTCATGCTTGCCATTAACAAGGCGGGAATAGCGCAGAATGCCGTATCCTTCCTTATGACGGGCATTCTCATCAAGAACTAAAGTTCCCTTGGCTGACGCTGTTAGACCCATGATGCGTATTTCTTCAAAGGCCGGGCCAAGGCTTTTCATCTCTGACCAGCCGTCAGCCGTGCGCTCCTTATAATTCTTGCCAAAAAACATGGTCTTGCCGTCTGTCGAAAGAGTGGGCGTCCCGAACCGCTCACCGATCACCCGCTGGTGCCACTTGCCCTGCTTCTGCTCAAATACAACAAACTGCTGCTCTGGTTTGGTGTCGGCATTCACTTCGCGGACCCAATAAAGCTCTTTCATGCCCGGAGTGAACACGGCGCCGTATTCCCAACCCTTTGTTGAAATAATACCGGGCGCAAAAACTACTGGGGTTAAGCCCGGGGGCTTTTGCCCGAGATAAGGGCCTTCCAGAACTGGAAATTCATTCCCAGCATGGCTTACGCCGTCCATTATTAGTACCGAAAGCAGCAAAGCCATTGAGGTGCAAACATGATTCATAACTTCTTCCTTATTTGAGGGTAACAGGAGCCCACCGCAGGGTTATGGCTTGGGCCTGAGGTCCTCAATAATCTGCGCATCGATCCAATATAAGTCGGATTGACGGTCTCCGTCGCCGCCCGTCTTCAGCACCATTCTATTGAAGAAGAGATATTTTCCGTCAGGTGTGATCTGAGGGCCCCCTTCTTCGGCTTCTGTGTTTACCTTATCGCCTAGGTTAATTGCATCACCCCATGAACCATCTGGCTGCCGGAAACTGATATGGAGGTCACTACTGCCATAGCCGCTCTCTCTTTCGCCGTCCCACATAATATAGCTCTCGTCTGGAGCGATGAACGGATGGGCATTCCATGTTCCTGTGTTAATCTCCTTACCGAACGGCTTTGGGTCTTCCCATTTGCCGTCCACGAGCTTTGAGTAGCGAATAATGCCATCGCCTTCCCTGCTGCCGATCTCGTCAAGAACCAAGGTCCCTTTGGCTGAAGCCGTCAGGCCCATAATTTGAATTTCTTCGAAAGCAGGGCCAAGGCTTTTCATGTCTGACCAGCCGTCCGCCGTGCGCTCCTTATATTTAGCACGATAATGCAGGGTCTTACCGTCTGGCGAGTGGAATGGTTTGCGAGTTCCCGCTGGGACCGCAATCTTATGCCATCTATTACCCACTTTTTTGAAAGTGACATTTTCTGGTTCTCTTGCGTCACTAGTGTGTTTCCACCTGGTGACATAAAGCTTATTCATATCTAAGGAAAAACCACCAGCGTCCCCCCATTCTTCTGTGTTAACAATACCGGGCGCAAAGGGTTTGGCGGTCAAGCCCGGCGGCGTTTGCCCCAGATAAGGGCCTTCGAGCACTGGAAAATCATCCTCGGCATGAGCTGCACTACTCATTATCAATACAGCAAGCAACAGAGCCTCTGGGGCACAAGCACGTTTCATGATTTTTTCCTTATTTGATATAAACTTAGTTGAGATAAACAAAGCATCCTGGAATGGTAAGTTATCCAGAGTGGCACCACTATGCCTTAAGAAACACCCTATTGACCCTCTCATTCAGCAAAGGAATGACCGGTGCAATATGCAATGAAATTGCGGTGAAACGTTATAACTATAGGATGAAACGTAAGTTTATGTAGTGAAATGGTCTATAGCATAGTGGTCCTGTCCCGTTATGGGTGCCGCTGTGTGCTGTTTCAGTCCAATAACGGCTTAACACTACCAGGTTTGTATTCTATGTTGCGGCTGGCTTGCATCATTAATTGTCCGAAAAGGGGGTGTGCAACTGTTTTGCTTTTTGCTCAATCTGGCACTTCGCTAAGTAAAGTGTCAGAAGAAACCTGTTTAAGTTCTTTGGAAATACCAGAGAACGCTTTTGGGGTGCTGCTAGGTATGTGCTGCTACAATAGGTGGGCGCAAGCCCCGAAATTTCCGCAGATGGTAAAAGGGCTGTGATCGGCTTAAAGTGAAAGACAAAGGAGATTATTTCTTTTGCCGCCTGTGAAGTAAATGTAGGAGAAGGCAGGTTTCTTATATTGGTAGCTTGATAATTACCTCGGTGCCATTTCCTTCTTGGCTATGGATTTCCATCGTACCGTCATGGAGGGAAATAAGGGTGCGCGTTATAGAAAGCCCGAGCCTAGAAGAACTCTCCTCTGATGTTTCGGGGGTATCTTGCAAAGCCACATAAGGCATCATGAGTTTGGGGAGGTCCCCTTCTGGGATGCCAGGGCCAGTGTCCTTTACGGACAGAAGCGCATTATTTTGGACTATTTTTGTTGAGATGGTGATGGCACCACCCTCAGGTGTAAACCGTAAGGCATTCCCAAGAATATTGATGAGGGCTTGTTTTAACGCCCGGGCATCAGCTAACAGGCCCAAGGGGATATCAGCATGCACCATTTTGAGTATAATACGTTTGTCTTCAACGCGCTGCTTTAGAAGGCTGGCGCACCCCTCGACAATATCAATTAAATTTATTTGGGCTTTTTCTATGGTATAATTACCAAAGTCAATTTTGGATATATCCAAAATATTGTTAATTAGATCAAGAAGATAGAGACTATTAGTCTCTATGTCTTTCGCATGGTCAATATACTGGTTTTGTTGTATCTCCCCTAGGTGCTGTGTCCCAATAACCTTCGAAAGCTTAATGATTGTATTAAGGGGGGTGCGTAGCTCATGGCTCATGCTAGCTAGAAAATCTGACTTGGCTTTACTGGCATGGCGCAATTGGTCAACGGTGTTGTGCAGGTCGCGGGTCAATCTTACCCTTTCGGTAATATCAAGGATAATGGCCACAAAAACAGGTGGGTCTTCACGGGCGGCAAATTGCAAATGTACTTCTACAGGGTAAAAAGTCCCATTTTTCCTTTTGTGAATTGTTTCGAACGTAATTTTGTCCTGTGCCCCATTTTTTAAAGGGGCAATTGTTTCTGAAAAACTTTGTTGGGAAAATTCGGGTTTTATATCAAACGGCGTTAAGGATTGCATTTCCTCCATTGTGTACCCCAGATTGTTGCGGGCGCCCACATTGACAGAGGTGAAATAAAGAGTAGTTGCGTCAAAAGTATAAACTTCATTCAGGGAGACTTCCAAAATTCTCCCCAGCAGCGCAGCAGTTTTCTCTGTTTTCTTTTTATCCGTGATGTCTTCGATAATAGAGATGAAAAAATCGGGATTGTTATCTGTTTTTCTGACAAGAGAAACATTTAATTTCACCCATACAGTACCACCATTCTTATGAATGTATCGCTTTTCCATGTCATAGTGGGATATCTCGCCTGCGATAAGCTTAAGGGCCAAATCTAGGTCATCAGCTAAGTCATCTTTGTGGGTAATATCCTGAAAGCGTAGTTGATGAAGTTCTTCAGCAGAATAACCAAGTAGCGAACAGAGTTTCTCGTTCACCAGTTTCCACCGACCATCAAGCCCAACATGGGCCACCCCTACCGCAGCTTGAGTAAAGGTATTTTTATAAAGGGTTTCACTGGCCTGAAGTGCCTGAAGCGCTTTCCGTTTCCCTTGAAAAAAGGGCAATAAAACCCAGCGCCGCAGGGCAAAAAGCAAGAGCGAAGCAGATAAAGCAACAGCCCCTATAACCTTTGTATAATAATAAGGGTATTCAGAGGTTGTACGAGGGTGTTCTATCAGACTGAGAAAGATAACAGTAAGGAGGGCATTCACAAGCAGAATAATAAGAAGCACCTTGGGAGGGAGGATTTGTACTTCTCCAGGTTGCTCTTTAAGGGAAAAATATTTTACTTTTTCAAGTGGTTTCAAAGGTTTCATTACTATGGGTCTTTGGTTGTTAGTTTATTTAAGTAGAAACCCTTCTGATTTCGGAAGCCGTTGAAAGAGGGATACATTATAGATGTTTCACCAACTCATTCCAAAGACTATGTGATTATAAACGCTAATAATACTATTGCTGCTTCCCGCCTTTCAAACTTTTAATACACATGACGTATAATTGGAAGCCTATATTATTTATAAGTTGTATAAAAACACACAATGGTAGCATGGTTATCACTTATAAAATATACGCATAGGCCAAAGGTTTATATATTCCGCTTATCGCATACAGCATTCACTTCATCCCAATTATCTTGTGTTTTAGTTTGTTTGAAATCAGCTAAAATCGCACTTTAGATTAGTAAGACTATGGCGGCTTCTTGAAAAGGGTCAGCCATATACTGAATTTTAGATGTGATGGGGGCTTCTTCCTTTTTGGAAACATGAAGACTGTGTGCACGGTTTGGGAATTTCATGCATACTTAGCCCTATAAATATTCTACCGATTTCGGGTGATTGCTAGTCAACCAGAAATTTGGGAACACAAGGACAATTCTTTCCTTGTGTAATATTATCCACCTGTCACCATAGAGTGCGCAGGGGACAAAAAACAATGGGGGACGTACACATGAAGTTGGCCAATAAACTGTCATTGCTTATGGCGGCAACAATGCTCGCTACAACGGCATATTCAAATACAGCATTTGCTGAAACCAAAGAAAAAGATTTTTATATAGATCCAGCTTTTTTGGATGGCATGGAATATAGAAACATCGGTCCTTGGCGGGGTGGCCGTGTGACTACTGTTACGGGTACACCAAGTGATACCCGTGTGTATTATATGGGCGCAACGGGCGGCGGTGTATGGAAAACAACAAACGCGGGTGTTAGTTGGCAGAATATCACAGACAAGAACCTCAAGACAGGATCGGTTGGTGCGGTGGCTGTGGCACCGTCAGACCCAAATGTTGTTGTGGTAGGAATGGGGGAAAGCCCCTTCCGCGGCGTGGCTTCATCGCACGGGGACGGCATTTATATTTCGCGGGACGCTGGCGCCACATGGGAGAATGTTGGTCTTAAAGATACTCGTCAAATTTCGGCCATTCATATCCATCCAAAAAACCCAGATATAATATGGGTTGCGGCGCAAGGGTCACCGTGGGCACCAACGGATGCGCGCGGTATCTATAAAACAACTGACGGCGGCAAAACATGGAATAAAACCCTGTTTACAGATAAAACTACAGGTGCGATTGACCTGACTGTAGACCCGAACAACCCACGCATGCTTTATGCTGCCATGTGGGATACTGACCGTGAACCTTGGTACATTCGCTCAGGTGGGCCAGGATCCGCCCTTCATAAATCAATGGACGGCGGTATAACTTGGGAAAAGATAGAAAAAGGTCTCCCAAAAGAAATGGGAAAAATTGGCGTGATTGCTTCCCCTGCTAAGGCGGGGCTGGTGTGGGCCATTGTGGAAGCCAAAGATAAAGGGGGGCTTTATAAATCAACTGACGGCGGCAAAACATGGAGCCACGTAAATGGTGACCGTCGCCTTCATGCACGGTCATGGTATTATATGCATATTGTGGCTGATACGAAGAATGAAAACGTTGTTTATGTCATGAACTCTTCACTGCTTAAGTCCATTGATGGAGGCAAAAATTTCTCGGTTGTTCCCGTCCCACACGGTGATGTGCACGATATGTGGATTAACCCAGACAACCCGGAAATTATGGTCAATGCAAATGACGGCGGTGCCACAGTTACACTTGACGGCGCCACATCATGGTCCAGCATTTATAACCAACCGACTGCACAGATGTACCGTGTGTATGTGGATAATAATTTTGCCTATAAACTTTACAGTGGACAGCAAGATAATAGCACCGTCGCTATTACAAGCCGCGCGCCAGATGGCAGTATCGGCAATGAAGACTTCCACGCTGTTGCAGGCTGTGAAAGTGGCCATGTTGGGTTTGCACAGGATAATCCAAGATACTTTTATTCAGGCTGTTATCTCGGCCAAATTGGGGAATATGATGCAGAAACACAGCTTACACGCAATGTGACAGCTTATCCTGAAATCGCCTTTGGTGTGGACCCCAAGAAGCGGAAGTACCGTTTTAACTGGAATGCACCAATTGCTGTTTCCATGCATGATCCATCGGTTATTTATCACGCCGGAAATAAGCTGCTGAAATCTACAAACCGCGGTATAAGCTGGGCTGAAATCAGCCCTGACTTGACACGCAACGAGGCAGATAAACAAGGCTCAATGGGTGGGCCTATCACCAATGAGGTGACGGAGAATTATAATACCATCCTTTATATTGCAGAAAGCAGGCATGAGGCAGGTACAATTTGGGTGGGTACCGATGACGGCCTTGTACATATTACCCGTGATGAAGGGGCAACTTGGGCTGAAGTAACGCCCAAGGGCATTGGCCGTGGTATGGTGAATAGTATCGATGTTTCGCCGCACGATCCGGCCACGGCTTATATAGCGGTAACACGCTATAAGGAAAATGATCATAAACCGATGGTCTATAAAACCAGCAACTATGGCAAAAGTTGGAAAATGCTTGCCGGTGGTATTCCTGACGGTGATTTTGTCCGTGTTGTGCGGGAAGATACTGAGCGTAAAGGGTTGCTTTATGCAGGGACTGAAACCGGTTTATATGTGTCCTTTGATGATGGGAAGGCATGGCAGCCGCTGCAACTTAACCTGCCGCATGTTCCTGTGACAGATATGAAAGTGCACGGGCGTGACTTAGTGTTGTCAACTCAGGGGCGGGGCTTTTGGGTGCTTGATGATATTTCACCGCTTCGTCAAATGTCAGCAGGTGTGGATGACATGCCTGTAAAATTATTTACCCCTGAGCTTGCCTATCATATTACTACATCGGGATCCCGTAATGGTGGCCCAACAAGCCCTAACCCACCGTCTGGAGCGGTTTTATACTATAGCCTTGATACAGTAGCAGAAGAGGGTGTTACGCTTGAAATTTTGGACGACAAAGGTACTGTTTTAAGGACACTTAAATCAGATAAAAAGAAAGGTGAAAAAGGCGGAGGTTCAGACAGTAGTTATGCTGTGCCGATGAAACAGGGCCTTAATCGTGCTGTTTGGGATTTGAAAACAGATGCCCTCGAACCAATCGATGGATTATGGTCTGTTGGGGGCGGTAAAGATAAAAAGGTGGATGGTTATATTGTGGGGCCTGGTGTGTATTCAGTGCGCTTGAAGGCTGGAGAGGTTATCTCTGAACAAAGTCTAAGCGTTGCCTGGGATCCCCGTGTTGAAATGAACCCCTCTGACGTTGCAGAGCAAATGGATTTGGTGAAGCGCTCATATGCAATGGTTGACGAACTCCAGCGTTCTGTCATGGGGCTTAGGGCAGCAAAAGCTGAAGCTGAAACACAGGCGAAAGCTTACAGTAAAAATGAAACCCTTGTCACAGCAAGTAAAGCTGTGGTGGGAGCAATCACTGATTGGGAAACTGGCCTCATTAATATGGACCGGAAGTTCTTTCAGGACATGCTAAATTGGCCTGATAAGCTGCACTCTGATTTACAGTTTCTTGCCAGCGCTTTGAGCGGAGGGCTGCCTCCTGTGAATGCTGGCATGAGGGATCGTTTTAAAGATTTATCATTAGTATTTGAAAGTGCGATGAAAGCCCGGAACCAAATTGTTTCAGGTGAAATCGCGGCATTTAATCAGGCGTTTGAGGACAGTGGACATGCCGTGATTGCCCCTCTTAAGTTCACCGCAGATGCAAGTGACGAAGAAACAAATCAATAACCGTATATAAAGGGAAGAGGGCAAGTATGCGGCCCTCGGGGATAGGAGTAAGTTATGAAGAACATGCTAAAATCAGCCGTTTGTGTCGCGGCCCTCATGATTGGGGCCAATACGGCGTTCGCTGAAATTGATACAGAGTTGATGGCAGGCATTAAGGGCCGTGTTGTTGGTCCTGCCGCAATGTCTGGCAGGGTTGCTGCTGTTGACGCAGTGGATAGTAACCCCAACCATATGGTGGCAGGTTCTGCAACAGGCGGTGTGTGGATAACAAAAAATGGTGGCCTCAATTGGACACCCGTTTTTGACAAAGAGGAATGTGCCTCAATCGGGGCAGTTGCGATTGACCAAAACAACCCTGATATGATCTGGGTTGGGACGGGCGAAGGCAATGTACGGAACTCAACTTCTATCGGCTGTGGTATGTTTAAGTCTGTTGATGGGGGTAAAACATGGAACAAAGTCGGGCTTGAGAAAAGCGAGCGTATTAACCGTATAGCACTTGATCCAACAAACCCGAACGTTGCGTACGCTGCTGTACTGGGTAAGCTATGGGGGCCGAACAAAGAGCGTGGCCTTTTTAAAACTACAGATGGTGGCAAGACCTGGGTAAAAATTCTTTATGTTGATGAGAATACAGGCGCATCTGACGTGCAGATGGACCCATCAAACCCCAATAAATTATTTGCCTCAATGTGGCAGTTCCGTCGCTGGCCGTACCAATTCAAATCTGAAGGGGATACATCAGGCCTTTATGTTTCGCATGATGGTGGTGAAAACTGGAAACAATTAACCGAAGAGGATGGCTTGCCAAAAGGGGCAATTGGCCGCTCTTCTTTCCAGATATCACCAACTAACCCAGAGCGTGTTTATGCGCTTTTGGAAAATAAAAAAGGCCCGCTTGCTCGTTCTGACGATGGGGGTCGCACTTGGGCAGTTGTGAATAAAGACTGGGACTTGAATGATCGCCCCTTCTATTATGGTGAAATCCGTGTAGACCCAAACAACCCGGATGTGATTTACCAAGTTGGTACGCGGGTGAAAAAGTCTATTGATGGGGGCAAAACTTTTGAGGCTATTGCGGCAATTGACTGTTGTGCCTCTGCCAATAAAATCCATATTGATAATCATGATTTTTGGATCAACCCCAACAATTCAGCGCATATGGTTACTGCTAATGATGGGGGTCTTGCCGTAACGCATGACACTGGTGATACGTGGCGCTTTGTAGCGAACTTACCACTTGCACAGTTTTACCACATCGCTGTGGATGATGCGGTGCCATACAATATTTATGGTGGTCTTCAGGATAATGGGTCATGGCGAGGGCCAGGTGAAACATTTGATAATGCGGGCATTCGTAACCTGCACTGGCAAGAAGTTGGCTTTGGGGACGGGTTTGATACAATTCCTAATCCTGCAAACAACCGCGAAGGCTTTACCATGAGCCAGGGCGGATTTCTCATGACATGGAATCTCGATAATAATGAAGCGCGCTTTATTCGCCCAGACGGCCCGGCGGATGGTACAGTGCTTCGCTTTAACTGGAATGCCGCTATCGCACAGAGCCCCCAGGATGTGAACACCATTTATTACGGTAGTCAGTTTGTGCACAAATCTACGGATCGGGGCCTGACGTGGAAAATCATCAGTGGTGATTTGACCACAAATAATGCGGAACAACAAGAAGCAAGCCGCACGACAGGTGGCTTAACCGCCGATGTAACCGCCGCGGAGTTTTATAACTCTATTACGTCAATTAACCCATCCCCGGTTGATGCAAAAATTATCTGGGTGGGGACAGATGATGGGCGTGTGCATGTCACAAAAGACGGCGGCACGACATGGGAAAGTATTGAAGGCAACTTAAAACGTGGCCCAAAAGGGGCGTGGGTACCGATGATTGAACCGTCCCTTTATGACGCGTCCGTTGCCTTTGTCGTGCTTGATGATCACCGTCGCGGCGATAATAGCCCACATGTGTATCAGCTTGAGAATTACGGTAAAAAATGGCGGTCTCTTGTGACAAAAGATGTGACAGGTTATGCGCTGTCGGTGAGACAAGATCATATTGATCCAAACCTTTTGTTTTTGGGCACAGAGTTTGGTCTGCACTTCAGCACCAACGGCGGTAAAGATTGGGCTAAATGGAAATACGGCGTGCCCACTGTTTCCGTGATGGACATGGCCATTCAGCACCGTGATAATGATCTCATTCTTGGGACGCACGGGCGTGCCGCTATTGTGATTGATGATTATAGTGCTCTGAGGGGCTTGTCAGAAGCCAGTTTTAAAGAGCCTCTTAAAATTCTTTCCGTAACGGACGGGCAACAATATACCTCAGGGCAAACCGCCTCCACGCGTTTCCCGGGCAGTGGTGAGTTCCGCGCAGAAAATGAGCCATACGGTGTGATGATTACGTTCATGGCATCAGGCAATGACCTAAAGCACCCCGATGCAGATAAAGAAAAAGCACGCATGATTGCAAAACGTGCGGCAGACGCGCAGAAGGCTAAAGAGGCAGGTAAAAAAGCTGAAGGCGAAAACACTGACACAGACAGTGATGAGGAAGAAGGTAAGGATAAGAAAAAACAAAATGACAAGGTAACCATCAAGGTTGCTGATGCCAGCGGTGAAACGATCCGCACTTTCAAGGCTGATATTCAGCAAGGTATTAACCGCGTGGTGTGGGGTTTGGAGCGTGACGGTATAAAAGCAGCGCCGCCAGCAGAAGCACCTAAAGATGACACTCTGCCGGGTGGTACAGAGGTTATTCCAGGGGCTTATACAATCACTCTTGAGTATGGGGGCAATAAAGACACGACAACAGCGAATGTTATTGTTGATCCGCGTAGTTCATACACTGATGCTGATCGTGCGGCGAATTATGAAGCCCGTCTTTCACTTACAGAGCTGAACAAACGCCAGCAGGCTGCCCTTACCCGTATTATGCATGCGCTGCGGGATATTAAGACCCTGAAAGGTTTGATTAAAACGGCCACACCAGAAGAGGATAAAGACGCTTTCAAGGATTTATCAAAGCAGGTTGGCAAGGTGGAAAAAGCCTTTAAAAAAGCTGAGGAAAACTTCCGAACACCGGAGAAAACACCCGGCATTACCTACAGTGCCGATAAAGTGGGCAGCAAGCTTGGTCTCGCTTTCTTCTATGTAAGTAGCACTGAAGATAAGCCAAGTCAGGCAGCACAGGCTCAAATTGCCATGGCAAGCAAAGCGCTGAATGAAGCAGTTGAAGAGGTAAATATGTTAATTGGCAATGACCTCGCAGACCTCAAAGCAGCTTTAGATGCCGCCGGTATTGGCCTTTTGAACCAGACGCCGGTTTCAGGGACTGACTAAAAATAAGGACTATGTCCTGGGCTTTGGCCGGGGGCATTCTTTTTAAACAGGGACATATATAACAATGAAAACACGTAACAGATTTGGCAGCCTCAAAATGGTTGCACTTGCCGCAGCCCTTATGGCTGGAACCGCATTGCAGCCCGCGGCTATCGCTGAAGACAACCCTCTTGCTGGCTTGAAGCTCAGAAGTGTTGGCCCTGCGGTTATGTCAGGTCGGATTTCGGATTTTGCTTTCTACAAGAGCAATCCGCAGAAGTTCTTTGTTGCTACGTCTTCGGGTAACCTATGGAAAACCAACAATAATGGCATCACATGGGCCCCTGTTTTTGACCATGAAGGCTCTTATGCTATTGGCGTGGTAGAGCTTGACCCAGCGAATGAGAATATTGTCTGGGTTGGTACGGGCGAAAATAATGCACAGCGGTCTGTTGCAAACGGTGACGGTGTTTACAAGTCTATTGACGGTGGTAAAAGCTGGCAAAATATGGGGCTTAAGGACAGTGGGCACATCAGCCAGATATGGATTAATCCCACGAATTCTAACCATGTCATTGTAGCAGCCCAAGGCCCTATTTGGAGCGAAGGCGGTGACCGTGGCCTTTACCAATCACAGGACGGTGGCAAAAGCTGGGTCAATATTTTGGCGGTTGATGTGCACACTGGCGCGAATGAATTTATAGTGGACCCAACTAATCCTGATAATATTATCGCATCCACATACCAGCGTCGCCGCCATGTATGGACAATGATCTCGGGTGGACCGGGTAGTGCTGTCCACCGCACAGTGGACGGCGGCAAAACATGGACAAAAGTCACGAACGGTTTGCCAAGCAAAGACGACTTCGGTAGGGTTGCCCTTGTGGCAGCACCCTCTGCCCCAAACATAGTTTATGCCCAAGTGGAAACCGAAGCCTCTGGTAGTGGTGTTTACCGATCAGATGATTTTGGTCAGACTTGGCGTAAGCAATCAGGCCATATGTCAAACGCGCCTTTTTATTATAATGAATTGGTCGTTGACCCCCATAACCCAGACCGTTTGTATGCGCCGGAAACTTTTACAAAGGTTTCTGAAGATGCAGGTAAAACATGGAAAAACCTTTCGCTTGCCGCCCGCCATGTTGATGATCACGCCGTATGGATAGACCCTAATAATACAGACCATATCTATATTGGCGGCGATGGGGGAGTGTATGAGAGTTGGGACAGGGGGGCTAATTTTCGTCATGTTCGTAATTTACCGGTCACACAGTTTTATCGTGTCCAGCCTGATAATGCAGCCCCTTTTTATAATATCTGCGGTGGTACGCAGGACAATAATTCACTCTGTGGTCCGTCCCGGACAACCAGTGTACATGGTATAACAAATGCAGATTGGTCAGTGGTGCTGGGCGGAGATGGTTTTGAAGCGGTGATCGACCCAACTGACCCTAACATTGTATATGCTCAATATCAGTATGGTGGCCTCGCGCGGGTTGATATGCGGACTACGGAAAAGCTTTATATTACGCCGCAGGCAGGCTCCGGCGAAAACCGGCCCAAATGGAACTGGAACGCGCCGCTTATTATCAGCCCACATAAAAGTACGCGGCTCTATTATGCAGCGGAAAAGCTATATAGATCAGATGACCGGGGCGATAACTGGAGCATCGTTAGCCCAGACCTAACCCGCAAAATTGACCGTAACGCGCTTAAGGTTATGGGGCGTGTTTGGAGTGTTGATGCAATTGGCAAGAATGATTCAACCTCTATTTACGGTAGTCTTATTGGGTTGAGTGAAAGCACCTTAAGGGAAGGCTTGATTTATGTTGGGTCGGATGATGGCCAAATCAGTGTAACCGAAGACGGTGGTGCAAACTGGGCAAGCGTCAGCAAATTCAAAGGCGTGCCGGACATGTCTCTTGTCGAAGATGTGCAGGCATCCATGCATGATGTAAATGTGGTGTATGCTGTGGTGGATAACCATAAACGGGGTGATTTTAAACCCTATGTGATGAAATCCACGAATAAGGGCAAAAGCTGGAAACTTATTAGCAGCACCTTGCCTGAACGCGGTACAGCCCATTCAATTGTTGAAGATCATGTCGACCCGAACCTTTTGTTTGTTGGTACTGAATATGGCTTGTTCTTCACGCAGGACGGCGGCGAAAACTGGCACCAGATGAAAGGAAATTTCCCAACCATTTCTGTTCGGGATGTTGAAATTCAGCGCCGCGAGAATGACCTGGTTGTAGGGACTTTTGGTCGTGGTATTTATGTGCTCGATGACTATAGTCCGCTCCGGTTTAAGGCGGCGGATGTTGCGGCGAAACCTGCAACGCTTTTCCCAGTTAAAGACGCGCTTCTTTATGTGGAAAGCACCAAGTATGGCAACCGGGCAAAAGGGTCACAAGGGGATGCTTTCTTCCATAGTGAAAACCCGGACTTTGGGGCAGTATTCACATATTATTTGAAAGATACTTATAAGCCGAAGGCTGAGCTGCGCCGGGAAGCAGAAAAAGCTTTAGAAAAAGAAGGTAAAGATACAGCGTATCCATCGTGGGATGATCTGCGTGCAGAAGACAGTGAAGAAAAAGCGCAGCTTATCTTCACTGTTACTGACACCGACGGTACACTTATCCGCCGTCTAACAGCACCTGCGACAAAAGGATTGAACCGTCTTGCGTGGGATTTGCGGCTGGATGCCCCAAACCGTGTTTCGTTTACCGAAAGAGATACAAACAACCCATACTCAAGAGACCCTTACGGGCCGCTTGTTGTACCGGGAGGTTATAATGTCTCTCTTGCTGTTCGCCGTGATGGAGACTTGAAAGAGCTTGTTTCGGCACAAAAATTTATGGTGAAAGGATTGGACAACAGCCCTGAAATCACGAAAGACCGTGCAGCGCTTTATGCTTTCCAGAAGAAAACATCTGCCTTGTCCCGTGCTGTAGATGCAGCGGGCGGCGCCCTATCTGAAATGGAGAACCGCAGTAAGCATGTTGACGCTGCTTTGTTACGTGCCTCAGGAACGACAGAGGCGCAAAAACAAACGTTAGGCCAAATCAATGCTGATCTGAGAGCGGTCCGGATGATGATGTACGGCGATAGCACTATTGCATCGCGCAATGAACCAACACCGCGCTCCATCAGAAGCCGTGTTAACTCTATTGTTTTTGGTCATTGGAACACACAGGCACCCACAACAGGCCTTCATAAAGCAGCTTATGAAATAGCGGCGGGTGAGTTTACTGAGGCACTAGCACGCCTCAAGGCCACTGAAAGCCGCCTGAGCGCCCTAGAAACTGAGCTTAACGCGATAGAAGCTCCCTGGACACCGGGGCGCTTGCCAAGCTGGACTGCAAATTAGGACCGGCGTACTTTTGAGAAACATAGAGGAGCCAAATGGCTCCTCACATCTTTGCCTATATATTCTGTTTTGGCCTGTATTTTCTTTGGTTTAATATATGCCGGTAAGATGCAAGAAAATAGAAGCGCAGTATTTAGAAGCACAGTATAACAGGGAGCCAAAGAGCTGCCGAAAGTTAGGGAACACACATGAAAAAACTTATTTCTGCAGGCCTTGTTGCGCTCAGTGTGGCGTTTGGAGGGGTAGCTACCACTGCACAAGACAGCGAGGTGCCAGCCCGCGCGGAAGGTGAGGGGCACTATGACCGTCTTGTGATCCGCGGTGTTTATATTATTGATGGCACTGGCGCGCCGCCGTATGGCCCCGCAGATATTGTCGTGGAAAATGACAGGATAAGTGAAGTGCGCGTTGTCGGTACGCCGGGTGTGCCGATTAACCCTGATCACCGCCCAGCAAAAGGCACACGCGAAATTGACGCAGAAGGCAAATACCTGCTGCCGGGGCTTATTGATTTACATTCCCATATTCATTCTCTTGCTTCAGGGCAAGGGGTGCCGCCCGAGTATATTTTCAAACTTCAACTAGGGCACGGTGTAACAACCATTCGCAGTGTTGGTTCTGGTGGTATTGACCGTATTATGGATTTTAAAAACCGCAGTGCAAAAAATGAAATTACGGCACCGCGCATTGTTGCATACCCGTTTTTCCCAAAGGCAGATACACCTGACGAAGCCAGAAAAAATGTCCGGGCAATAAAGAAAAAAGGCGGTGACGGTATTAAATTTTTTGGGGCGCCAAAAGAAATTCTCTTTGCGGCGCTTGATGAAGCAGAAAAGCTGGGCCTTCAAACCACAATGCACCATGCGCAGCTTGATGTGACCCATGCCAACGTGCTGACAACATCTGAGCACGGCCTTGATAGTATGGAGCATTGGTATGGCCTTCCGGAGGCGCTTTTTGAAGACCGTATCGTACAAAATTACCCAACGGATTATATTTATAATAACGAGCAGGACCGTTTTGGCCAAGCTGGGCGGCTGTGGGAGCAGGCGGCAAAACCGGGTAGTGATAAATGGAATGAGGTTATGGACACGCTTCTCTCACGGGACTTTGCCCTTGACCCAACCTTTACGATTTATCTTGCGAGCCGCGATTTGATGCGAATGAGCCGGGCCATTTGGCACGATGAATATACAATGCCTGCGCTCTGGGAATTTTACCGCCCAAACCGCAATGCGCATGGTTCTTTTTGGTTTAACTGGACAACTGCCGACGAAATTGCCTGGAAAAACAATTACAAACTTTGGATGCAGTTTGTGAATGATTATAAAAACCGTGGGGGTAAAGTGGGGATTGGGTCTGACACCGGCTATATCTATAGCCTTTATGGGTTTGGCTATATTCAAGAGCTTGAGCTGATGCAAGAAGCAGGGTTCCACCCGCTTGAAGTCATTCGCTCAGCCACCAAAATGGGTGCGGAAATTATCAAACAAGACGCCGAGATTGGCAGCATTCAGGTTGGCAAAAAAGCCGATATGTTGATTGTTGACGAGAACCCAATCCATAATCTGAAGGTGCTGTATGGTACTGGCGCTATCAAATTAAACGATCAAACGCAAAAAGTGGAACGTGTGGGCGGTGTGCGCTGGACCATTAAGGACGGTATTGTTTATGACGCCTTCAAACTGCGCGCGGATGTTCGTAAAATGGTGCGGGACGCGAAAGAGAAAGCAGGCTTGTCTCTTGAAGCCCCCTATGCGGTCGCGAATACTCCCCAGCCTGAATAAAGACGCTGTTCATCAAAAAAAGGGCATCCAGCTTGGGTGCCCTTTTGTGGTTTAAACTGTTGGTTTTAAAACCAGCAATATTTTCTGGCCAACAATATTTTCTGGCCAACAATATTTTCTGGGACGAGATAAAAAATACAATGAGAGTGCAGTTTCCCTCTATTCTTCAAAGGGATTTTTACGGGAAAGCATAGGCCAAATTTGAGCGGTGCCAACAGCGTATGCAAGGCCGTAAACAAGGACAATGACTGAGGATACAAGCATGAAGGTAACTTCGCCCCTTACTTCGGCGCGGTAAGGGTTTTCCATCAAAATTACCACCACCAGCCCAGCGATAGCGCGGGCAAGGTAAATAAAACTAATGGCGCAGAGGCAGAAGCGCATGAAAGGCAGACGACGTATGAGGCCCGCACCCGCAAAGGCATATGCTGCCCAAACAGAAAGTATAGCAGCAATAAAGCTTGTAATGATAATCGGATAAGCATCGCCGCGGGCTGCCATCATTGCCATCTCTTCACCAGCACCAAAAAACCGGTACCAGTCTGGCCCACCGATTATGGCAGCAATATGTATCAAAGCAGCGATACAACTGAGGATGCCGCCAGCCATAAGAGCTTTATTATGCTGAAATTTCATTACCACCCTTTTCATGAAAGTGTTGCTACCTATGCAATATATTGGTTTTTAGAGAAACAACATTGGCATTGTTCTTCCTATAACAATGCCGGAACTAAAAATGGATATGCCAACAGTAATTGCTAAAAGGGTGATTTCACCGTTTGTACGCTTAGATATAAATTTCTGAATAGGGTCAAACACCCTTTATGTCTCCAGACTGATCATTTTGGGTCGACGCGCGGATGATAAGTTCTGGGATGAAACTATGTTGCTCGGCATCGTGCTCGGGGGATCGGTCTGGGCGACACAGTTTAATCAGCAATTGCGCGGCGCGGCGGGCAATTTCGGTGTTGGGCTGTGATGCGGTTGTGAGTGGGGGCCATGTTTGGCGCGAGAAGGGGCTATTTTCAAATCCTGCAATAGCAAGGTCACTTGGCACAGAAATACCATTCAGCCGCGCGCAATATAGAATGCCAGCGGCAATCTCGTCATTACCCCCGACAATTGCCGTAGGCATTTGTTTGCAGGAGAGAATCTTTTCAAAACCGGCAACCCCAGATTCAAATGAATAGTCACTTGTAATAATTAAATCTGCGTTTGGTTTTATGCCAGCCTGTTTGATTGCCTTTAGGTGCCCATTGAGCCTGTTGCTTGTTGACTGGTGGGCAATGTCCCCGGCGATATATGCAATATGTTTGTGTCCAAGATTAAGGAGATGCTGCGTGATATGCATGCTGGCTGTTTCATCATCAACAAAAATGCCATCTTCACATTCACCTGATACTGCCTTGCCGGATGTGATACGTACATAGGGTAATTTAATGTCTTTTAGATGTGCCAAAACTTCAGGATTATCAGCGAGAGGGGGTGTTAGAATGAGGCCAGCAAGGCGCGAATGGTGAATAAGGTCTATAACTTGTTGTAAAATGTCAGGCGCACGGCTGTTACAGGGCCGGATAAGAAGCTCGTAATTTTGCTCAAGGCACTCTGACAATAATCCGTTTTGCATATCCACAACATAATAGGCATTGGCATTATCATACAGCATGCCAAATATGAAAGTTTGTATGCCGCGTAAATTTCGGGCGGATAAGTTAGGTTTATAGTTAAGCGCGGTTATGGCTTCCGTCACTTTAGTTTTGGTATTTTCGCTGACGGCAGTTTCGTTGTTGACTACACGTGATACAGTTTTGATGGAAACCCCAGCAAGTTTGGCTACATCATGAATCGTTACTTTTTTCATCGGCCACCACTTTGGGTTTTGTTGCTTGTGGTAATTACCATAAAGCCCCCGCTTTAAAGTGCCACTAGTATATTTTCAAATCCCTTACGAGGGGAGTATTTTTATATTGACATCGTTGTCATTGCAAGTCATAAAAAAATCCTATGGTCAGTTTTGTCCAAACTTAAACAGGGGGAGTTTGCAACGTACTCCTCCTGTTTTTTTGGTTCAGTTTAAGGGCAGAGATAGAGATTATGAGTAAACGTCTAGGAAGCTGGGAAAATTTAGAAAAGCTCGCGAGCAAGATGAAAGGGGTTCATCTTAAGCAATTGTTTTCCGAGGATAAAAGTCGGTTTTCCAAATATTCACTCCAAACTGATCAGCTTCTATTTGATTATTCAAAAAACCTTATAACCGAAGATGTTATGACAGGCCTTTTGGGATTGGCGAAAGAGGTGGGGCTGTCCGAATGGCGTGAGAAAATGTTTTCCGGGGGCCGTATTAATATGACTGAAGACCGCCCAGTATTGCATGTGGCGCTCAGGAACAAACTTGATAACCCCATTTATGTGGACGGTACTAATGTTATGGGTTTGGTTGCTGAAGAGCTTCGAAAAATGGAAGCTTTTGTTGGGTCTGTTCGGTCTGGTGACTGGCGGGGGTATTCAGACAAGCGTATTACGGATGTTGTAAATATTGGTATTGGTGGGTCTAACCTTGGACCACAAATGGTGACTGAGGCACTCAGTAAATATTCCGATAATAAGCTCAGGGTACATTATGTGTCTAATGTGGATAGTATGCAGATTGCTCAAGTGCTACGGCCACTAGACCCTGAGACAGTGTTGTTTGTTGTATCCTCAAAAACATTCACAACCCGTGAAACATTGACGAATGCTAAAACTGCACGCAATTGGCTTTTAGCGTCTTCCTTTGATGAAACTGTAGTGCCGCAACATTTTGTGGCGGTAACAGCCAATAGGCAAAATGCAATTGATTTTGGGTTGCCTGCGTCAAATATATTTGATTTATGGGATTGGGTTGGGGGTCGTTTCTCGCTTTGGTCTGCGATTGGTTTACCGATCGCGCTTAGTTTAGGCTTTGATAAATTTCGTGAGCTTTTGGACGGCGCGCGAGCAATGGATGAGCATTTTCTGGCAGCACCTTTTGAAGAAAATATGCCAGTTATTCAGGCGCTTGTTGGCATTTGGAATAGTAATTTTATGGGGGCACAGGCACAGGCTATTTTGCCCTATAATCAGTCGTTACATATGTTTTCTGCCTATTTGCAGCAGGCAGATATGGAAAGCAATGGCAAGTCTGTTGATTGGGCGGGGAACGAAGTGCCCTATACGACAGGCTCTATCATTTGGGGACAGCTTGGTATTAACGGCCAGCATGCTTTTTACCAGTATCTGCACCAAGGTAAAAATATTGTACCCGCTGATTTTATCGGCGCGGTGGAAAGCTCTACGACGGTGAAGGGGCACCATGAGTATTTAATGGCTAATTATTTTGCTCAGACACAGGCCCTGATGAATGGTATTGATGAGGATCAAGTACGTGAAGAACTACGTGCAAAAGGCAAGACAGAAGCTTATATTGATAATCTAGTTTCTCATAAAGTTCACCAAGGAAGCCGCCCAACAAATAGTATCTTACTGCAGCGCATTGACGCCTTTTCTCTTGGTAGCTTAATTGCGCTTTATGAGCATAAAATCTTTGTTCAGGGCGTTATTTGGCAAGTGTGTTCTTTCGATCAGTGGGGTGTGGAGCTAGGTAAAGAACTTGCTGGCCATATCCTCCCACAGCTTGAACATAATGGGACGATAGCTGAACAGGATAGTTCAACCATGGGGTTGATTAAGCATTATAAAAAAATACGAGCAGAACAAAAATCATGAAGCCGTTAGATATTGTAATTTTTGGTGGTGTTGGGGACCTTTCTCTCAGAAAGCTTTTACCGGCACTTTATTATGCCACGCGTGACGGTCATGTGCCTGCGGACAGCCGCATACTTTGTGTGTCGCGCACAAAATATGAGCATAAAGATTTTCTGGACCTTGTGAAAAGTAAGCTTCAGGAATTTCTGACAGGTGTCTTTGACAATAAGGTTTGGCAACAATTTAAAACGCACCTTATCTATAAAGATATTGACCTTGGTGACACAGCATCGTGGCAGAAACTGATCAAGTTTCTTGGATTGCCAGAGGATCGGAGCGCTGAATTTGGCCGCGAAGTTGTTTATTATTTATCTGTGCCACCTACCCTTTTCCAGCCAGTGTGCGAGCAAATTGCGGCGCATAAGCTGAACCCACCCTATAGCCGTTTAGTTGTTGAAAAACCTCTTGGCGAGGATTTGGCAAGCGCAAAAGCTGTGAACGATGTGCTGGCGAGCACCTTCAAGGAAGAGCAGATTTACCGCATTGATCATTACCTTGGTAAAGAAGCGGTGCAGAATTTATTTGCCCTTCGCTTTAGCAACCGCTTGATTGAAGCAACATGGAACCGAGACCATATTGAAAGTGTGGAAATTACGGTGGCTGAATCTGTTGGTGTGGAAGGCCGCGCTGAATATCTCGATAGGGCTGGCGTTCTAAGGGATATGGTGCAAAGCCATTTGCTTCAACTTGTATGTTGTATTGCCATGGATACGCCCCTTAGTTTGGACGCCGATGATATTCGGGATGAGAAGGTTCGTATTTTGAAGGCTTTAGCCCCGATGACCGCAGCAAATGTGGCGGAACATGTGGTGCGCGGCCAATATAGCGGCGGTGTTATTGAGGGCAAGAAAGTGCCCAGTTATCTATCGGAAATTATGAATTCTGGCAAGGAGCTTGAGGGCACAGGTGAAACCTATGTTGCGCTCAAGATGAAAATTAATAATGACCGCTGGCATGGTGTACCTTTTTATGTGCGTACAGGCAAACGCCTGCCGTCACGCTATGCGCAAATCATTGTGCGCTTTAAGCCTGTATTGCGGAATTTATATGCGACTGAACAACATAATACACTGACAATTGACGTGCAGCCAAACCTTGGTATCAGCCTCGACATGTTTATGAAACAGTTGATGAGCGAAGAAGCAAACTTGATTTCACACCGTCAACAGATGGACCTTGGCACAAGTTATTCTGCCGACATGATGCTGGACTGTGCAGGGGAGCGCCGCCTGCCTTCTGCGTATGAAAAACTGCTTATAGATGTGATCAAAGGTAACCAGACGTATTTTGTGCGGAATGATGAAATTTTTGCCGCGTGGAAATGGATTGACGGTGTCAGGAAGGCCTGGACTGAGGCAGAGCTTCCCATGCAAACCTATACAGCAGGAGGCAAGGGACCGAATGCCGCAGAGAAGCTGATTGAAAACAGTGCTCACAAATGGACCGAAGTTAAGGGGGGCACCTAATGTCGAATGTTGCCGAATATAGATATGATAATCGTGAGCAACTGTTGGCTGACTTACTGGAAAAAGTAACAGATATTTTAGGCAGTGCGGTATCAAAAAAAGGCAAGGCATCGATGCTTCTCTCGGGGGGTACAACACCGGGCGCTCTTTATCAAAGAATGTCAGAGGTTGATTTGCCGTGGGAAAATATTTGGTTTGGTCCCACGGACGAACGGTGGGTTGACCCGGCGCATGAGGCAAGTAATGAGAAACTTGTACGAGAAACGCTTTGTAAAAACAAGGCGGCGCATACCCATTATATTGGCCATAAAACAAATTTCCCTGATCCGGTTGCGGGTCTCGCGGCAACAATGGAACAGATCAAAGCTCTGCCAGAGCCCTATGATATTGTCCTTCTGGGTATGGGCTCGGACGGGCATGTGGCATCCTTGTTTCCAACGTCCAAGGATACACCTGCGGCTCTTGACTCTGAGAATAAAAACAGTTGCCACCCAATCCATAGAGGCGCCGGCGAAGTGCCTCGTATGACTATGACACTCAACCAGCTTTTGAAGGCGGACAAAGTTTTTATTCTTTTCTATGGGGTTGAAAAACTTGCAGTTTTTGAAGAAGCGTTAAAAGAAAAAACTGAGGCACTACCTGTCAGTTACATATTACATCAGGACAAAGTGCCTGTAACTCTTTACTGGGCGGAGTAAAATTATGGTTCTGTCAAATATTCAAAAAATTACCGATCGGATCATTGCCCGCAGTCATAATAGTAGGCAGGCATACTTAAGTATGCTTGCTGAGGCAATTGACAGGGGCGGCGATGCTGCGACCCGCAGTAAGCTTGCGTGTGGGAATTTGGCGCATGCTTTTGCAGCATGTGACGTACATGATAAAAATGCTCTCTCTGGTGATGAGGCGCGTAATTTTGGTATTGTCACTGCCTATAACGATATGCTTTCGGCACACGCACCGTACGCCGTGTATCCTGATGCCATTAAAAAGGCAGCCACGACGCTTGGGTCTGTCGCACAAGTGGCAGGGGGTGTGCCAGCGATGTGCGATGGTGTGACTCAAGGCCAAATCGGCATGGAGCTTAGCCTTTTTAGCCGCGATGTAATTGCAATGGCAACAGCGGTTGCGCTTAGCCATGATATGTTCGACGGCGCATTCTATCTCGGTATTTGTGACAAGATTGTGCCCGGGTTAATGATTGGCGCTCTCAGGTTTGGGCATTTGCCGGGCGTATTTGTGCCTGCAGGACCGATGCCTTCTGGGTTGCCCAATGACGAAAAGGCTCGTGTGCGACAAGAATATGCCAAGGGTAATATTGGCCGCAAAGAATTATTGGAGGCCGAGAGTAAAAGTTACCACAGTGCGGGGACATGTACCTTTTACGGCACCGCAAACAGTAACCAAATGCTCATGGAAATTATGGGCCTTCAGTTGCCAGGCAGCAGTTTTATTAACCCCGGCACTGAAATGCGAGCTGCGATGACCGTCGCAGCAGTGAAGCAACTTCATACAATTACGCAGCCAGATAACCTTACACCGCTAGGGCATGTAATTTCTGAGAAAACACTCGTGAACGGTATTGTTGGCTTGCTCGCAACAGGTGGCTCGACAAATTTAACACTGCATTTGGTGGCAATCGCTCGTGCGGCAGGCATTCATATTACATGGCAAGATATGCATGACCTATCGTCAACAGTGCCTCTTCTTACCCGAATTTATCCGAACGGCCTTGCTGATGTGAACCATTTTCAGGCAGCGGGGGGTATGACTTTTCTTATTAAGGAACTTCTTGAAGGTGGGTATCTTCATGCTGATGTGAAAACAGCAATGGGCGGCGAGGACGGCCTTCATGCTTATACAAAAGAGCCTATCCTCGATGACGAAGGTATTAGTTGGCGCACGGGTGCCGCAGCAAGTCTCGACGAAAATGTCCTGCGCCCAATTGCAAATCCGTTTAGCGCTGATGGCGGCTTAAAGCTGTTGTCCGGTAATTTAGGTAATTCGGTTATTAAAATCTCTGCGGTGAAAGAAGCACACCGCTATGTCAAAGCACCCGCAAAGATATTCCATACACAGGAAGCATTACTGGATGCCTTTAAGGCGGGTGATCTTAATAAAGATTTTGTGGCTGTTATTCGGTTTCAGGGGCCAAAGGCCTGCGGCATGCCGGAACTCCATAAACTAACACCAAACCTCGGTGTCCTTCAGGATAAAGGTTATAAGGTTGCGCTTGTTACCGATGGCCGTATGTCTGGGGCATCTGGCAAAGTGCCTGCGGCCATCCACCTGAGCCCGGAGGCTCTTGATAAAGGGCCGATAGGTTTGGTGCAGGACGGTGACATGGTTGAACTGGACGCAAATGCAGGCACCTTAAAATTACTTGTGGATGCTGCAGAACTTCAAAAACGTACGCATGCTTCAGAGGATCTAAGCCGCAACAAATTTGGCTTAGGGCGGGAGCTTTTTGAAAATTTCCGTCAGTCTGCTGCCCCTGCGGAAGAGGGTGCCTCTGTGTTTTTTAGTGGAGAGTATAATGCATAAAAATAATAATCTCGCAGAGATACTAGCGCTGGCACCTGTGGTGCCGGTTATGGTGATTAATAATATAAAGCACGCAGTGCCTATGGCTAAGGCACTGGTTGAGGGCGGTCTAAAGACACTGGAAATCACACTGCGTACAGACTGTGCGCTGGAGGCCGTCCGCAGAATTGTTGGTGAAGTAGAAGGCGGTATTGTGGGTGTAGGCACTGTGAATGACCCAGCGCAACTTCAGGCAGCGCACAGTGCAGGCGCCCAGTTTGCTGTAAGCCCGGGCACAACAGACGAGCTTCTTGCTGCCGCGGATGATATAGCTTTACCATACTTGCCAGGGGTTGCAACGCCGTCAGAAGCTATGAAACTCAGAAGTCGGGGGTATCGTTATTTGAAGTTATTTCCTGCCGAAGCTGTTGGCGGCAAAGCTTTACTCAAATCAATTGGGGATCCCTTACCAGACCTGAAATTTTGCCCTACAGGGGGCATTAAGGTAACGACAGCACCAGAGTATCTTGCTTTGGCAAATGTTATCTGTGTCGGTGGGTCTTGGATGTTACCATCCGAGCTTGTTGGAAAGGGAAACTGGGAAGCTATTAAGCAGCTTGCTGCAGAGGCGGCGGGGCTAAGGTAATGAGTGAGCCTGTTTACTTCCTTGGTATTGATGGAGGAGGTAGTAAATGCCGTGCGCGGCTTGTATCCAAAAATGATGAGCTTCTTGGTTGTGGTGTCGCTGGGTCTGCAAATATTCTTGAAGGGCTAAAGCATTCAACAAGTGCAATTTTAGAGGCAACTTACGCAGCACTTGACCATGCAGGGTTGCCCCACGCTTTGGTGAAAAACCTTATTACAGGCATTGGTCTTGCGGGTGCAAATGTGCCTGAACTCCGCCAGTCTCTTACGGCGTGGGAACACCCTTTTAAAACAATGCATGTTGCGAGCGATCTGCATATTGCATGTCTCGGCGCTCATGGTGGCGGAGACGGTGCCGTTATTATTACAGGCACTGGTTCGTCGGGATATTCGAAAGTAAAGGGTGTTACCTCCAAATACGGCGGGCACGGTTTCCCTGTTGGAGACAAAGGTGCAGGAGCATGGCTTGGGTTAACGGCTTTGCAGCATGGTCTGCGCGCTGAAGGGAACCTTGGTCGTCAAACCATGTTAACCGGTATGTTGATGGAGTATTTTGAGGTCACTGACCTGTTGCCAATGGTGCTTAAAATTGCCCGGGCCAAACCTTCAGAATACGCAAAATTAGCACCTCTTGTTTTTGATGCGGCTGAAAATAATGACGATGTAGCCATAGAAATTATTCAGGATGGTGCCGGGTACATCAGCCGTATGGCGCGCGAGCTTTTAAAGAAATCACCTCCAAGACTTTCTATTCTTGGGGGGGTTGCAGACCGCCTTGTACATTGGCTCGATCAGGAAGTAGCCTCCAAACTTAATGAACCGCTTGGCAGCGCCGAAGAAGGCGCAGTTCTTTTTGCAAAACAAAGCTTGAACCATATGTAAGGGTCTGTGTAATGACGACTGTGATGGAAATGGAAGCAAAAGAGGCCCCTGTACGCATAGCGACGCAGCTTTTTGAAAATAAGCCTCTTATTGCTGACATTGTAGAGAAAATTCGCGCGTTTAACCCAAAGTATGTCATGACTGTAGGGCGCGGTACGTCAGATCATGCAGGTGTTTTTGCTAAATATCTCATTGAGGTTGAGCTTGGTTTGCCGGTTTCAAGTGCAGCCCCTTCGGTTTCTGGTGTTTATGGCAAGCAGATGGACCTATCAAGTGGTCTGGTACTGTTTATTTCTCAGTCAGGTCGAAGCCCCGATATTCTTGGTCAAGTTGAGATGGCTAAAAAGGGCGGGGCTTTTTGTATTGCCCTTGTAAATGATGAAACATCCCCGATCAAAGATTTGGTTGATGCCGTTATTCCCTTGAAGGCGGGGCCTGAAAACGCGGTGGCGGCAACCAAAAGCTATTTGGCGACGCTTTCTGCGATTATTCAACTTGTTGCAACATGGGCTAATAATTTAGAATTGATAACAGCGCTTGATAATTTGCCAAAACAGATGCAGCAGGCTGTAGATGCGGCCCCGCAAATTCCAGCGGCTGCTCTTCAGACGGTGAAAAATTGTGTCGTTCTTGGCAGAGGTTTTGGGTATGCTGTCTCGCTGGAGATTGCACTGAAACTTAAGGAAGTATGTGCCATTCATGCAGAAGCATTTAGCAGTGCAGAGTTTTTGCACGGGCCGGTTACACTTGCAGAACAAGAGCTGAAAATCCTTGATATTTCTGTCATGGATGAAAGCTATCAGGTGCACAGGGCGCAAGTTGAAGGTGTGAGAGCGCGGGGGGCTTCTTTCATTCATATGACCCAGACAAGCGACAATATTCACCCACGTCTGGCGCCGCTGACCATTTTGCAGCGCTTCTATCTCGATGTGGAAAAAGTGGCCCTTGCGCGCGGTGTAAACCCCGATGCGCCGCCGGGTCTCAAGAAAGTAACAAAAACCCTTTAAGGCGTACCATGAACAAAGTTTATATTGCCGATAAACTGTTTGACGGCCAGCAAATGCATATGAATGTCCCGATCACGCTTGACGGGGATATTATTGAAGGCTTGCACACAAGCGCAGGGGCTGAAGAAGTCCGGCTTAAGGGCATGATCGTTCCTGGGTACATAGATGTGCAAGTGAACGGCGGTGGTGGTGCGCTTTTTAATGCAGACCCGACAGTTGATGCGGTGCAACAGATTTTTTCGGCTCACTCACGCTACGGCACAACTGGTATGCTGCCCACTTTTATTACTGGTGACTTAGCCGACATGCAGCGTGCTGCAGACGCAGTTTCTATTGCCATAAAGCAGGGAATGAAAGGTATTCTCGGGGTACATTTTGAGGGGCCAAACCTGTCGCCCGCCAAAAAAGGAACGCATACAGCAAGCCATATCCGTTCCCTTAGTGACGATGAGCGCGCAGTTTTGGCGCGGCGCGACATTGGTCTTCGGGTGATAACGGTTGCCCCCGAAATGATTGCTCCAGAGCAGATCACAGAGCTGGCTGATATGGGTGTGATAGTTTGCCTTGGACATTCCGATGCAGAGTATGAAACCGTTGTTACGGCCCTTGATGCTGGTGCGCGGGGGTTCACACACCTGTTTAATGCCATGTCCCCCTTTGAAGGCCGCAAACCCGGAATGGTGGGCGCAGCCCTTCTTGACGAAGATAGTTGGTGCGGCCTGATTGTTGATAATGTGCATGTGAATGCAGCAAGTGCACGGCTTGCTATAAAAGCAAAAAATACAGGTAAAATTATGTTGGTGACAGATGCAATGTCGCCTGTTGGTTCAGATGAAACAGAGTTTATTTTACTCGGTGAAAAGATCGTGCGCACAGGTAATGCATTACGGGCGTCTGAAGGGCAACTTGCGGGGTCGGTGCTTGATATGGAAAGCGCGGTAAGAAATACAGTAAATCTGCTTGGTGTTAACCTTGAGGAAGCACTGCGGATGGCTTCGCTTTATCCGGCGGAGTTTCTGGGTATTTCAGACAGGGTAGGGAGCCTGAAGGCAGGTATGCAAGCGGATTTCTTGCTTCTGGATGAGGCACTGAAAGTGCAGGGGTCTTGGGTTGGCGGCGTGCGGCTCTTTTAATGTCTTGAGGCTTGGTAAAACAAGCGCGCATGAAAGCTTAGAGAGGTAAGGGGGGAGAGAGCAGGGTGTTTTTATCGCTATTAGACTGGAGCATTGTTGTCGGCTTTTTAGCCCTGACATTGTTTGTAGGGTTTTGGGTTAGTAAACGGGCGTCAAAAGATAGTAATACATATTTTCTTGGGGGGCGCAGCATGCCTTGGTGGCTGCTTGGCACCTCTATGGTTGCAACTACTTTTGCTGCTGACACACCAAACCTTGTGACAGATATTGTTCGCAATGAGGGGGTTTCAGGCAACTGGGTTTGGTGGTGTATGCTCCTAACCGGTATGTTGACCACCTTTGTTTATGCACGCTTATGGCGACGGCTTGGGGTGACGACAGACATTGAGTTTTACGAGAAGCGATATATGGGCAAATCCGCAGAGTATCTGCGGGGGTTTCGAGCCGTTTACCTTGGTGTGTTTTTTAATGTCATGATTATGGCAACAGTGACGCTTGCAGCCATTAAAATTGGCAGTGTTCTGTTTAACATTTCTCCTGTGATGATGGTGCTCGCGGCGGGGGGTGTTACCGTTATATTCAGTGCGCTTGGCGGTTTCCTTGGTGTACTTGTAACAGACATGATTTTATTTGTGACGGCGATGGTCGGTTCAACGCTTGCAGCATATTTTGCACTTGGTCATCCCTCTGTGGGGGGGCTTGAGGGGTTGCTTGCTAATCCTGATGTTGCATCTAAAATTTCACTCTTACCTGATTTTAGCGAGCCGGCGCACTGGGTGCCGTTATTTTTAATTCCGCTTGCAGTTCAGTGGTGGGCATCGTGGTATCCAGGGGCAGAGCCGGGCGGCGGCGGTTACATTGCGCAGCGTATGCTTGCGGCAAAAGATGAGAACCACGCTGTTGCCGCGTCTGCTTTCTTTAATGTAGCGCACTATGCCCTGCGCCCATGGCCGTGGATTTTGGTGGCACTTGCTTCCCTCGTTGTATACCCGGATGCAGCGAGCCTTAAGGCGGCACTCCCGCATGTGCCAGAAAGCGTCATGGGTGAAGATCTGGCTTATTCTGCTATGCTTTTGTTTTTGCCGTCAGGTGTACTTGGTCTTGTTGTGGCGTCGCTTGTCTCTGCTTATATTTCCACAATTTCAACACACCTTAATTGGGGCGCGTCCTATGCAGTGAATGATTTTTATTGTCGTTTTATCAATAAGACTGCAACAGATAAACAGCAAGTTATGGTTGGCCGGGTTATGACAGTTGGCTTAATGGTTGCGGCATCGCTTATGGCGCTTGTTCTTGAAAGTGCTTTGCAGGCTTTTCAACTTCTCTTGTCTATTGGCGCGGGCACAGGGTTGCTTTTTATTCTTCGTTGGTTCTGGACGCGGATCAATGTATGGAGCGAAATTTCAGCAATGGTGCTGTCTTTTATATTCAGTTTATTTTTTCAATATGGCCCCTATGCAGGGTTGGAAACATGGGAAAAATTTGTTGCGAGTGTTGTGTTAACAACAATGGGTTGGGTTGGGGTTACGTTTATGACACGCCCAACGGACGCAACCCATATCGGTACTTTTAATGCCGCGATTAAAGGTCAAGAAGGTGAAATTAAAACGGGGCTTTATGCGACACTCAGTTGCACTGTCGCTATCTATAGCTTTTTGTTCATGACAGGGAATGTCATCTTTGGGGATTATCTAACCGCCGGTGTGTTAGCGGCTGTTATGCTGGTCAGCGGATTGTTTACTGTAAGGGTTGTAAGACCCTAAACAGGTAAGATGTACCCAAGAAAAAGGTGCCTAAGAAAAAAGGGTAGATAACCTCTCTTTTTTTATGACGAAATTTTCTCTAGGGTATAAAAAATGTTAAATTTATGGAGCCTAGAATGAGTACTAATGTTATACCTGTTAATAATGAACTTCATGCGAATTTGAAGGTAAAGAATGAAGTATATTTGGGCTTTATTACAGACCAGCAAATCGCCCCTGTAGTTGTTCATGAATTTGCGGCAGCCAGCACCAACTATCCTGTGGTTTTTGTGAAAAATACTGATACTGACGAGTTTAAACCGGTTGCCATGATGGGCCTAGAGGTTGGCGAAAATCTCTTCATTAAAAATAATGTATGGCAGGGTACACATATACCGGGTGTCGTACATAATTATCCTTTTAAGCTTTTGGCACTTGAAGAGGACACGTCACAGGTTGTCATCGCACTGGACCATGATAGTGATCTTGTGAGTGAAGAAGCCGGCGAACCACTTTTTGACGCAGATAAACAAGAAACACCCTATATGGTGGAGCGCAAGAAGGCTGTCATTCAATATTTTGAATCAGGGCATGTTACTGAACATTTTGTTGCGCAGATTATTGAATTTGACTTGCTTGTAGAGCGCACGCTAACCGTGAAAGTACGGGACAAAGAAACCAATTTGGATGGCATATACTTTATAGATGAGCAAAAGCTCAACGCGTTATCTGACGAAAAATTTGGCATCCTTCGCAAACGAGGTTTCTTGCCTTTGATATACGCACACCTTGTATCCCTGCATCAAGTTCAGCGTCTAATTTCTTTGCGGGCACAAAAGGTATAGGTAACAAGCGCGGTTGAATACAGGGGTATAAACAGCGAGGGATATGAATAGCAAAAATGACGTGCGCCCCACGCTGTACCGCGCTGGCTTTTTAAAACGATTGACTGTTGGGATATGGGTACCACAAGTTATGCGGTATTAAGGGGGTTGAGATGGCAGACAAAAGGCTACTATCGCTGGATGTAATGCGTGGGTTAACCGTGATTGGTATGATCGTGGTGAATGGTGCGGGGGTCTTTAGCGAGAAGGGCACACGGCCCGTTTATCAAACGCTGTTACATGCAGAATGGCACGGTGCAACTCTCGCAGATTTGGTGTTTCCCTTTTTCATTTTCATTATGGGTGTTTCCATTCCTTTTGCCTTAACGGCGGCGAAAGAAAAAACAGGGTTAACCCCCGTGCTGGTGCGACGGCTTTTGTGGCGTGGTACGCTGTTGTTCCTCATAGGTATGGGCCTTACGTTTTACTTTTACGATATGGACGGGGACAGGCTCTTTCGCATTATGGGTGTTTTGCAGAGAATTGGCCTTGTTTTCATTGGGGCAGCTTTCATTTTTATGGTGACAAGTTTCCGCACACAGGCGGGTCTTGCAGTGCTTATTTTAGGGCTTTACTGGCCACTTGTTTATGCGCCGTACCCGGGGGGTGTTGTGGACCTTTCGGTTCAGGGGCAGAATTTTGTGCAGTGGTTTGACCGTGCTGTTCTCGGCGCACGTGTTTATGCGGCCAGTGCGCCTTACCCTTATGAGCCAGAAGGGTTGCTCAGCACGCTGCCTGCCATTGCACAGGCACTATTGGGTGGTTTGCTGGGCCAGTGGATGCGGAGTAATATGAAAAAAGACCCAGCTATAAAAATGCTGCTGGGTGGTTTGCTTATGGCGGCATGTGGCCTGCTCTGGTCTTTGTATTTTCCGCTGAATAAAAACCTATGGAGCAGTAGTTTTGTCCTTTGGACAAGTGGCCTTGCTATTAGTTTGTTTGCCTGCCTTTATTATGCGCTCGATCAAAAGGCATGGTCTGGTGGGTGGGCGCGCCCCTGCCGGGCATTTGGGGTTAATGCTATTACCGGCTATGTTATCCACACCCTTATTACAGGATGGGTTTGGCTAAGCCCACTTGGGGTTGGGTTATATACTATAGCGCTTGGGTATATGCCGCCGGAGCTTGCACTATTACTGCCTATTACCATGAATGTGGTGGTTTCATGGGTGCCGGTTGCCTTGCTGCAACACAGAAATATTATCATTAAAGTATAAAAACCAGTTTGGCTCATAATAGGCATTACTTTATTGGGTACCAAATTCGTAGGCATTCCCCTTTCGTTATTACCCGGCTGGACTGGGTAATCTGTACGGCGGTTCAGACCTTGTTTTAATCTCAAGCCATAGCGTTATTGAAAAGGGTTTGTGGATCCCGGCTTGGGGCCGGGTAACACTATAGTATTATGGTCCGTGTAGTGAGGATTAGTAAAGCGGTGCGGCGGACATACCGCAGTCAACCAGCATATCTATGCCGGTGATATGCTTTGCCGCATCACTTGCAAGGAATAGGCAGGCGTTTGCGACATCTTCGGCCTGACCAACTTCGCGGAGCGGTGAGCGCTCGTTCCAGCGCTTCAGGCCGTCAGGCCATGCGTCTTCTAGCCCGTCTCGGTAAATCAGGCCCGGCGAAACGATGTTCACCCGAATGCCGTCAGGCCCCAGTTCCTGTGCCATGCTGCGCGCATACATGCTAACCGCGGCTTTGGCGCTGTTATAATGGCTGTGGTCGGGTCCTGGGGCATGCCCAGCAATAGAGCCGATGTTTAAAATAACACCGCCGCCCCCCGCTTGCATTTGTTTGCCTGCGGCTTGGCTGCAAAGCATGACAGTGTCCACATTGGCTGCATACATATGACGCCACTCGTCCTCATGCATATCAAGGCATGTGGCGTTGGGGTATGCGCCTGCATTGTTAACAAGTATATCAACAGGGCCAGCTTTTTCCATGAGCGCTGTAACAGACTGTTTGTCAGTCAAGTTAGCGTGCTGGGCTTCAGCGGAACCCCCAGCAGATTTAATGGCCGTCACTACTGTTTGTGCTTCATCGGGTTTGGAGCGGAAATGCACAATCACATGCGCACCAGCCGACGCGAGCCGGGCTGCAATTACCGCACCAATGCCCGCAGAAGCACCCGTTACCACCGCGCGCTTGCCTTTTAGGCTCAATAAGTCATTAAAGTCTTGCATCAGTTTCCCCCAGTTTCCCTCAGTTTTTCTTCTTATTCTGCGGCTGTTTCGTTTGGCCATTCATCATGGTAGAAACCGTCGAATGCGCGGCCCTCCATTGCTACTACTTCTTTTAGGCCGTGGCGGTAAAATTTAACAGCATAGCCACTCTCGAAAATAACAAAATGGGGCTGGCAGTATTTTCCGTGGTCCTGATTGGTTGAGAAGCGGTCTTTATATTTTTCACAGAAATTGTCAAATGTTTTGCCTATTACAAAGCCAACATGCTCAAGCCCCATGGGATAATCAAACAAGTGTTTTGGTGGGATAAGCTCAATCATTTCTACTGAATGGTCGGCGTTAAGAACCGCGGGCTCTTTCAGAATGATTTTGGACATAGGGCGACCGCGCCAAACATTTTCAACATTCGCAGAAGCGATGGCCTCAAGTGCATCACGTTTTTCCAAATATTCTTCTTTGGTTGCGGTTCTGTAGGCTAAATGGCTGACAGGCAGGGGGCCAAGGTCAAAGCCGGCGGCTTTTAGGTCTGTGATTTGCTGCGCGAAAAAGGCGCGGTAATCACCAATGATGGTACTGAGAGACATGGGGGTTCCTTATAACATGACACATCGTACCCACAGTGTAGGATACGGTGTGCTGATTGAATAGCCATTAGCGACACAATAAATATTGATTTAAAGCCAAACAAAATGGGAAAGTCCTTTAGGAAATCAATTTATAGGCTAAGCCTAAAGAATAAGCCATGAAACAAGGGTGTATAAAATTTATGGTATGAGTGAAAGCAACAGGCTAGACAGCCCTCAAACCACCCTTGTTGGAGAAGCGTAAAATACGTAGAATGAATAAAATTTAGGGGTAATTATGACACAGAAAACTTCTCGCCGGTCTGTACTGATGGGCATGACGGCGCTTGGCGCAGTGGGCGCGACGAGTGCAGGCACCGCTTTTTCTGGCCCTGAGGTATTGGGGAAAAGCAGCATGGTCAGTGACACTGTGATGCCTAAAAAAGCATGGGACGCTGTTGTTGTGGGTGCAGGCGTTTTCGGGGCATGGACAGCCACGCACCTTCAACGGGCTGGTAAAAAGGTGCTTTTGCTTGATGCGGCAGGCCCTTCGCATGTGCGGGCATCTTCCGGTGGTGAAACCCGTATGATCCGGTCGGATTACGGTGCGGACGCGATTTATACCAAAATGTCGCTTGCCTCTCTTGATGAATGGAAACATCTGTCTTCCGGAGCTGGATTGCCGCTATTTCATGGCACTGGTGTGTTGTTTTTCTTTCAAAAAATGGTTGATTACGCTGCGGCAACGATTGAGGTGCATAAAAACCTCGCTTTACCCATTCAGGTTTTGGATAACACGGCGCTCACAACGAAATTCCCACAAGTCAATTTTGAAGGAATAGAATTTGGGTTTTATGAACCTGAATTTGGGGTTCTGATGGCGCGGCGGTCGGTTCAATATTTAGTGGCGCAGTTTATCAAGGCGGGCGGTACATATAAGAGGGCGGTAGCCAGTGCACCGCATACCGGCGGCCATAGCTTGGATGTTGCTGGCGAAACTGTTTCGGCGGAGGCTATTATATATGCCTGTGGGCCTTGGTTGCCTAAAATATTTCCCGACCTTGTCGCCAAGCGACTGTTTGTTACGCGGCAGGAAGTGGCATTTGTGGCGTCACCAACAAATAGCAATGCGTTTATGCCAGGCCAGTTGCCTGGGTGGGCAGATTTTAATGACGGGAATCTTTTTTATGGTTTTCCGGATATTGAGGGCCGAGGGTTTAAAATTGCCCATGATAAACACGGAGAAACTTTTGACCCAGACACGGGCAGCCGCCGTATGGTTGAGAGCAGTTTTGACACACTTAGAACGTATATGAACCGCCGTTTCCCGGCCCTAACTGGTCAACCCTTCGTTGGGGATCGGGTTTGCCAATATACCAACAGTTCAAATGGTGATTTCCTAATGGATAAGCACCCTGATTTTGAAAGTGTTTATCTACTTGGTGCGGGGTCAGGGCACGGCTTTAAACATGGCCCAGAGGTTGGCAGAATGGCGGCGGATATGATGCTCGCTGGTGCAGGCGCGCCTGTAGCCCGTTTTAGTTTGGCCAGCAAAGAAACGCATCATCATCGTACTGTCATATAATGGGTCAACGCCACGGCCTTCGCTTGAACAAAAACACCATCAATTTTACTATAATTTTTCTTAATCATAGTTTAAGGGTTTGGTTATATGCTGTGTAAACAGTTAGGTGACCGCTTGGGGGTCACAACTAACTGGATAAAATAATGCTCGGTTTAAAACGCGCTAGAAAAATACAGATTTTATTGAAATATATAGGTTTTTGTTCATGGTATCTGGAGCATATACCAACATTATATAGGTAAAATAATCTAAAAGCCGTGAATTGGGGGCACAAAATGGGGACTCGGGAGGTTCCTACCGTAGCAAACTGGTTGCTAGGGGTGACACGCAATTGAGGAAGTTAGATGTTTGATATGCTGAAAAAGAACTTCGGCGTAAAGTCTGGGGAGACCCTCACAGGCAACGCTGATGAAATGAAGTTTTTACTTGCTGCCCTGGATAAATCTCAGGCTGTTATCTCGTTCACTCCTGAAGGTAATATACTGTCAGCAAATGAAAATTTCCTTTTAGCAGTTGGTTATACATTGGCTGAAGTTGTGGGCAAACATCATAGTTTGTTTGTCGGGAAACAGTATGCCAACAGTAAAGAATATAAGGATTTTTGGGATACCTTAAAGCGCGGCGAATTTCAGGCAAAAGAATTTAAGCGCATTACTAAAAGCGGTAATGAAATCTGGATTCAGGCGTCCTACAACCCCATTTTGGATAATGCTGGCAAGGTTATCAAAGTTGTAAAATATGCAACGGACATTACAGCACGTGCCCTGCAGAGCGCTGATCATGAAGGGCAAATTAATGCTATCAGCAAAGGGCAAGCGGTTATCTCCTTTGACTTAGACGGCATTATTCGGAACGCCAACGAGAATTTTCTTGATGCAGTGGGTTACACTCTTGAAGAAGTAAAGGG
>Ga0316208_1000402_pt1 | contig 54783 bp, 62 predicted proteins | sample 3monopyrite_MG_FD_204944 | JGI IMG/M metagenome (GOLD analysis project Ga0316208, IMG submission 204944) | Microbial mat bacterial communities from mineral coupon in-situ incubated in ocean water Damariscotta River, Maine, United States -... | ecosystem: Environmental > Aquatic > Marine >... | reverse complement strand
TATGGAGTCGAAAAACCCGTTCCACTGGAAAAAATTATGCTTTAGGTAAGGTCACACCTTCCTGGCCCTGATATTTACCACCACGATCTTTATAAGATGTTTCACACATTTCATCAGATTCAAAAAACAGCATTTGGGCCACACCTTCATTGGCATATATTTTTGCGGGGAGTGGCGTTGTATTTGAAAACTCAAGCGTAACATGCCCTTCCCACTCCGGCTCCAAAGGTGTGACGTTTACAATAATACCGCAGCGGGCATATGTAGACTTACCTAAGCAAACGGTTAGTACACTGCGAGGGATTCGGAAATATTCAACGGTGCGCGCCAGAGCAAAAGAATTTGGAGGAATAATACAAACATCGCTTTTAACATCAACAAAACTTTGATGATCAAAATCTTTAGGATCAACAATAGCAGAATTAATATTGGTAAAAATTTTAAACTCATCAGCACAACGAACATCATAGCCATAACTGGAAGTGCCATAGGAAACAATACGTTCGCCATCAACATCCCGAACCTGACCGGCTTCAAAAGGCTCAATCATGCCTTCATTTTCCGCCATTCTACGAATCCACTTATCTGCTTTAATACTCATCTAATTCTGCCCATTAATCACTGTACGATGTAAAACGAGAAAGGAATATATCATATTGCCGGGTTTATTTTCCATATACGTTTGAGATAACACTTTTTGATCGGCTACGAAACGGAAGGTGACAAATCAAGACTCGCAAAATATGTATCTGGCCGCCAAGGATGGCGGACATGCAATAGAATTGTCAGGAACAATTCTTGCCGTGGCTGCTCGACTGCCGCGTAGCCCAGGCTAGCTTCTCAATCTACGATTTCACCTTCTCCATGCGGCAGACGGTCTTAATTTGTCACCTTCCATTCCATATCCTCTCTTTTATGTCGCTTCAAAGATCGTACAAATCCCAGACAAAAAAATACGCTGTGGAACAGCGTATAACAAGAACGTAATATTTTTGTTGTAACAAGGCGGAAAATAAATTTAACGACCGATTTTACAAACAGTAAATGAGGAAGTTAAATTTGTTTTCCAACGCCGTTAGAACGGAAATAGTACGCTCTTAGTTGTTTTGGATGACGATATTGGGGAACGCTGCAGAATGATCTTTTGTCTTCTGCGAAAGCTTCGCTGCAACACGACGGGCTATATCACGATAAATCGTTGCAACCGCACCATCCGGATCAGCAGCGACTGTTGGTTTACCTTCATCTGTACCAACACGGATAGACATATCGAGTGGTAACGCGCCTAATAAATCAACATCGCTATCTGCTGCCATGCTTTCACCACCGCCTGAGCCAAAGATATGCTCTGCATGACCACATTCCGAACAAATATGAATAGACATGTTTTCAACAACACCTAAAACAGGCACTTCAACTTTCTCAAACATCTTCAGACCTTTACGAGCATCTAATAAAGCAATGTCCTGAGGTGTTGTTACGATGACAGCTCCGGTTACAGGCACTTTTTGCGCAAGTGTTAACTGAATATCACCGGTACCCGGTGGTAAATCGATAATTAAATAATCGACATCATTCCACTTGGTATCTTTTAATAGCTGCTCTAATGCTTGCGTTACCATTGGGCCACGCCAAATCATTGGGGTATCTTCATCAATCAAATAACCAATCGACATAGATTGAATGTCGTAGTTATTCATCGGTTCTAAACTTTTACCATCAGCAGACTCGGGTTGACCGCTAATACCCAACATACGTGGCTGGCTTGGGCCATAAATATCTGCATCTAAAATACCCACGGTTGCACCTTCTGCTGAAAGCGCCAATGCCAGGTTAACTGATGTTGTTGACTTACCAACACCACCTTTACCTGAAGCAACAGCAATAATATTCTTCACACCAGGAATCATGTTTACGCCTTTTTGCACGGCATGCGAAGCCACCTTGTGCGCAACATTAATGGTGACATTGGCCACACCATCAACAGCTTTAACGATCTCAGTCAACTTATCAGTGAGCTCATTGATGTAACCCTTAACCGGAAAGCCATAAAGCACATCGATTGAGACATTGTCGCCATCTACCGCAATGTTTTTGACTGTTTTTGTTGAAACCAAATCAGCTTCAAGATAAGGATCAATATACGTTTTTAGTGCTTCTTCGATTTGTGATTGAGCGATAGCCATGCTCTATCTCCTGATATGTTGTTAGTAATATAAATTGCTTAATACAAACTACTGGGCCAAATAACCTAGTAATTTAATAAGGTAAATTTTGGGTTCGCAATCTTACACAAAAATCATAAGGTTTGCGAGAATAAAGGCGCATATTCTACTCCTACAAAGTGGTAGTTGCGACCGATAACTGCTACGGTAGCGCCTTTCAAAACATCAAAAATATCAACCAATAACAAACAAAACTGATTAAATTATGAGCAATAAAGCCCGCCAAATTCTTGTTACCAGCGCTCTGCCTTATGCCAACGGCAGTATTCATATCGGCCATTTGGTTGAATATATTCAGACCGATATATGGGTACGTTTTCAGAAAATGCAAGGCCATCGCTGTACTTATGTTTGTGCCGATGATGCGCATGGCACCCCGATTATGTTGCGCGCGCAAAATGAAGGTATTACACCAGAAGAGTTGATTTCGGCGACAGATAAAGAACATCGCGCCGACTTTGCGGATTTTAGCGTTAATTTCGATAATTTTCATTCGACTCATTCTGATGAAAACCGCGATATTGCCGAAAAGATCTACAAACGCTTACGCGATGGCGGCCATATTGAGAAGCGCACCATTAATCAGGCCTACGATCCTGAAAAAGACATGTTTTTGCCGGATCGTTTTATTAAAGGCACCTGCCCTAAATGTGGCGCGGATGATCAATATGGCGATAATTGTGAAGTTTGTGGCGCAACTTATGCGCCGACAGACTTAAAAAATCCCGTTTCAGCTGTTTCCGGCGCAACCCCAATCGATAAAGAGTCTGAACATTATTTCTTTAAACTGGCCGACTTCGAGCCCATGCTGCGCGAATGGATGAAAGGCGATCACACCCAAACCGCCATCGCTAATAAAGTTAGTGAATGGTTTGAGTCTGGTTTACAGTCCTGGGATATTTCCCGCGATGCGCCTTATTTTGGCTTTGAAATTCCCGATGCGCCGGGTAAGTTTTTTTATGTCTGGTTGGATGCGCCTATGGGCTACATGGCCAGCTTCAAAAATCTTTGCGACAAGCGTGATGATTTGAACTTTGATGATTACTGGAAAGCGGACAGTGAAAATGAGGTGTATCACTTCATCGGCAAAGATATCGCTTACTTCCACACCCTGTTCTGGCCGGCTGTTTTAAGTGGCAGTGGCCATCGCACCCCCACGGCTGTTTTTTGTCATGGTTTCCTCACGGTGAATGGACAAAAAATGTCGAAATCACGCGGCACCTTCATTAAGGCACGTACCTATTTAGATCATTTGAACCCGGAATACCTGCGTTACTACTTCGCGGCCAAACTCGGTAATGGCGTTGATGATCTCGATCTCAATTTAGATGATTTTCTGCTCCGCGTAAATTCCGATTTAGTGGGCAAAGTGGTCAATATCGCCAGTCGTTGTGCCGGTTACATTAGTAAAAAATGTGATGGTCAATTAAGCGTAAACTGCATAGAACCTGGGCTATATCAATCATTTAGCCAGGCGGGTGAAAAAATTGCAGCATTATATGAAGGACGAGAATTTAGCCATGCTATTCGGGAAATCATGGCCTTAGCCGATAAAGCAAACCAGTATATTGACGAACAAAAGCCGTGGGCACTGGCTAAAGAAGAAGGTAAAGAACAACAAGTACAGGAAATTTACAGCATGGGTGTCAACCTGTTCCGTGTCTTAATGACGTATTTGAAACCTGTTTTACCGATGATGGCAGAAGCCTCTGAAGCCTTTCTTAATATTAAAACATTAAACTGGTCGGATGCCGCTACACCACTCACCCATCATGCTATTAATAAATTCAAACCACTCATGACCCGTGTAGAACAGGAAAAAATCGATGCCATGTTAGAAGCATCTAAAGAAGATTTAAAAACAGAAGCAAAGAAAACCAGTAAAGCAAAGAATCCAACGGAGCCCAACAAGGTGAGCACTAAAATCGACCCTATTGCAGATGAAATTCAATTTGAGGATTTTGCCAAAATAGATTTACGCATTGCAAAAATTATAAAAGCCGAACATGTCGAGGGCGCGGATAAGTTGCTGCAACTCACTTTGGATATTGGCGAAGGCACACGCAACGTCTTTGCCGGAATTAAATCGGCCTACCAACCTGAAGACCTTGAGGGAAAACACACTGTCATGGTGGCCAATCTGGCGCCACGCAAAATGCGTTTTGGACTTTCTGAAGGGATGGTTTTAGCCGCAGGTCCGGGCGGCGAAGATCTTTGGATCTTAGAGCCTCATCAAGGTGCACAACCAGGAATGCGTGTAAAATAAGCATGACTCATGCAGGTTGGTTTTCAACCTGCCGTCACTGTGATATAAAAAATAACGTATTTAATCGTAACCTGGTAAGACATCTAAACTAAAGCAGACAAACTATACTTTTAGTCTGCTTGCATAAATTCACTCACAAGCAACTCGATAGCTTGCATAACTTTTTCCGTTTTTTGTGCATCATGAGCATCAGAATGAGGAGATGTAAACTGGCCGGAGTCATTGTCAAAATACTTGCCCGAAGCAGATGCAAATTCATCTGATAACGCGGCACGAATTAATATATCCGTACCAATTTGAATACGATTACCTGCCATACCAAATCCCTCCTGCACCATCTTTGTGGCCAGCAATGAACCTGGGTTTACGGCAATAATGACTGGACCATGATTTTTAAGTGAAGAAGCCAAAACACGCGACCACATTGTCAGGGCAAGTTTACTTTGCGCATACGTTTCCAGGTCATCAGATGATTTAACACGTCCTTCTAATACCTCCAGATTAACAGGCGATTGAGCTGCGGAAGAAAGATTAATGACTCTTCCCGACACAGCCAAAAGAGGTAGTAGCTTTTTAGTTAGTATATAAGGAGCAAGTGTATTTACCACAAAGCGTATATCTAACCCATCCTGTGTAATAGAAACAGGTGACTTAAGAATACCTGCGTTATTAATAAGCACATCGATACCCGCATGTTTTTCAATAACAGCGTTAGCAAACGCTTCAACTTCATCCATACGCGACAAATCTGCATAATAACTTTCAACGGGCTCACTTGTGTGTTTTGAAACTTCTTTTACCGCGTTCTCAAGTTTTGCAAAATTGCGACCATGCAGTAAAACCTGATGGCCTTCAGCCGCGAGGCGTTTAGCGGTATCTAAACCAAGGCCATCGGTAGAGCCGGTAATAAGAATTGTTTTTTTCATAGCATAATCTCTTTATTAAATTGCCGTGCTTAAATTAAGAAAAATCGGGCAACAGTTCATCAGCTAAACGTTTCATGGTGGTTTCAACCCCGGCTTGATTAAAGCGTAAATTCAATGCCACATGGTTAATTCCAATTTCCTCTAATGACTTAAGATAAGCGCGAAGTTGATTTACTCCAGAGCGAAAGCCAAGATGAATGGGCTGCGCAGGTGCATCAGCCTCTTCAAGCAAATCAATATAAAGCGACTGCACCGCTGGTTTATTATAACCGTTAGCGCTTTTAATTCTTTCACGCCAGGCGTTAATTATTTTTTGCTGCGCATCAATACTGCGAGGATAAGTAATCCAACCCTCACCATTTTGCGCAATCCATTGGGGATCCTGCTGGCTCCCTCCCGTAATCATTAACGGAATTTTTCCTGCGCAAGGTTTTGGCAACATATCCATACCGTCATCCGGGCTGCCATACATATTTTCAAACGATGGGGCGTCTTCCCACATACGCCTGATATATTCAAAGCTGGCCTGAAAACGCTCGCCTCGATCATCATACGTCAGATTAAGGGCAGGATACTCTTCTGGTCGATCGCCTGAAGCAACCCCTAAAATTAAACGACCAGCCGATAGCACATCAACACTGGCGGCGGCCTTTGCAACATGTGCCGGATGGCGCAACGGGAGAACAATACTTGCGACTCCCAAAGCGATCCGTTCAGTTTTTGCTGCCAACAGACCAAGGTAGACAAAGGGATCAAAAATTTGCCCTGCATCGCCAAACGACTCAACGTTAAATGGCACATCACGTAACCAGATTGCAGAAAAGCCCAGCTCTTCAGCTAACTGAACACGCTCTATATGACGCTTCATCGTTGGCACAGGCTCCATGGCATGATTTTCCAGAGGCGTAATAATACCAAGACTTAACTTACCCTGACGAAACGTACTATTGTAACCCTGATTAATAGACTCAAAACCGGTTTCTTCATTAAGTATTTGCATTAGTCTGTAACCCAAATAATGTCATTAAATTTCGACCACAACCTTACCAATAGCTTGCCCACTGGTAAGACGATCATACGCTTTACCTATTTCTGCAAGGCCAAATTGCGTTTCATCAAGCAATGGTTTTAGTCCGCTTTGATCGACAATTTCTGCCAGCTTCGTCAAAATAATACTGTGCTCTTCTCGCTTGTGGTTGTACAGCATCGGAATCAACATGAAAACAACGTGTATCGACAAGCCTTTAAAGTGGGCTGGCGTTAAATCCAGCTGCAACAAAGATACTGTTGTGGTGACCTGTCCATTCAATGCAGCAGCCTCAAAGGAATTCGTCATATTTTCTCCACCTACTGTGTCAAAAACAACATCAAAACCTGCTCCTTTAGTGTATTTTTCAACATAATCGGCAACCGTGTCTGTCCGATAGTTAATGCCTGTGGCACCATACCCTTGGACTATATCCCTTTGTTTTTCGCCAGAGATCGTTGCATAGACATCAGCACCAAAATATTTCGCTAATTGCACAGCAACATGTCCCACGCCACCCGCGCCACCATGGACCAGCACTTTTTGGCCTGCATGAACATTTGCTCGCTGCAAACCCTCATAGGCCGTAATGCCTACCAGTGGCAACGCTGCCGCTTCGCGCATCGAAATAGATTTTGGCTTGTGTGCAATTAATTTTGCATCGGCCAACATATATTCGGCCAGCGCGCCTTGTAAGTCTGCGAGCCCTCCCGCGCAACCGTACACTTCATCACCAGGAACAAAGTTGCTAACACCCTCACCGATAGCTTCAACAGTACCGGCAAAGTCCATCCCAAGTACTGCGGGCAAATCAGGCGAAAGAGGTAAATCCTTTCCCATTTGACGGATCATGGTATCGACCGTGTTGACACTGGTTGCGGCAACACGCACAACGACATGACCTGCTTGTACAACAGGTTGAGGTAACTCGGCTGACTTGAATTCGACATTGTCGCCATATTCATTGAGGATCATTGCTTTCATGGTTTTCTCCGGTTCGTTAATTTCTGAATGAAATACTATCTCTTGATTACCTCCTTTTAAACAGTATAATAATTGAATCATTTTCAAATATAATTAGATAATATGCTGTTAGAAGATCTTCAGATCGTCCTTAAAGTGGCTGAGTTACGCAGTATTACAGCGGCAGCAACGGATTTAGATATGCGAGTCGCAACGGCCAGTGCCGCAGTTAAACGTGTCGAAAAGACATTGGGGACAGAACTCTTTATTCGCACCACTCGACAACTTCGGCTTTCTACTGCAGGAGAAAAATATATTCCTCAGTGTGAGCAAGCCTTACGCCTGTTAAAGCAGGCCAAACAAAATATGATAGAGGATATGGATACAGTTGATGGCGAACTGCGCATTGCATTGTCCTCTGACTTAGGTCGGAACCTGGTTATTCCCTGGCTTGATGAATTTGTCGAAACCTATCCGGATGTCAGTTTAAAAACAAACATTAGTGATAGCAATATCGACTTTTATCGCGACTCTGTCGACGTTGCTTTACGTTATGGCTCACCTGATGATGCAGGCCTTTATGGTTTTAAGATTTGTAACGTTCCAATCATACTCTGTGCCACACAAGACTATCTTAAGAAAAAGAGTGAACCAACACATCCGCATGACTTAACCACGCATAATGGACTTTTTTATCAGCTCAACGACATTACACATGATGTTTGGACATTTGCGGACGATGAAACCAATTACAAAATTAAGATGAGCGGTAACCGCGCCTCTAATGATGGTGATCTCGTCAGGCGTTGGTGTGTGGCGGGTAAAGGACTGGCTGTAAAATCCTGTATTGATGTATCGGAGGATTTGTTATCAGGAAAGCTGCTTCATGTTATGCCCGAGTTCAAAGCCGGATCGACAGAATTATGGCTTGTGTGCCCCAGCAAACAATCGATAACCCCTGTTGTCCGACTACTCAGAGATACTTTCAAGGTGAAATGTACCGATATTTTACAACAACTTATTAACAAAGGTATTTTAGACAGCCATGTTCTGGGCTGAATAATATATCAGACGAGATGCGCACCACCATAGCCTGTTATTGTAGCCGGTGCTCAGCCACAAATACGATAAAATAAAACCCCCGCCGACGGCAAGGTATCTCTTTGATTTTGCTGATATAGATAAGTATATTAAGTTATACTCCGTACAAATTATTGAAGAGTCTCCACTTGCTATTATGACTGAATACGCACTCATACTGATTAGTACCATTTTGGTGAATAACTTTGTCCTGGTGAAGTTTCTTGGCCTTTGTCCGTTCATGGGTGTGTCGCGCAAACTTGAAACGGCCATTGGTATGGGACTGGCAACAGCTTTTGTTTTAACCTTGTCGTCTATTTGCAGCTATTTAGTGAATGAGTACTTACTTGCTCCTCTCGGCATCGAATACCTTCGTACCATTACCTTTATTCTGGTAATTGCAGTTGTGGTCCAGTTCACAGAGATGATTGTGCACAAAACCAGCCCCTTACTCTATCAAGTTTTAGGCATTTTCTTACCTTTAATCACTACCAATTGTGCGGTACTGGGTGTTGCTTTGCTCAACGTACAAACAGACCATGGCTTTATTGAATCGGCTTTATATGGCTTTGGTGCTTCAGTGGGGTTCTCCTTAGTACTCGTCTTATTTGCCGCGATGCGTGAACGCATCGATGTTGCCGATGTGCCAGAGCCTTTTCGCGGTGCCTCCATTGCTTTAATTACTGCCGGTTTAATGTCCATGGCCTTCATGGGATTTGCCGGGCTCGTTAAGGTTTAATATGTTAACAACCATTATTGTTATCGCCGCATTAGCGATTATCTTCGGCCTTATTTTAGGTTTTGCCGCAATTCGTTTTAAGGTAGAAGGCGATCCTATTGTTGATAAGATCGATGCCATTTTGCCACAAACACAATGCGGTCAATGCACCTATCCTGGTTGCCGCCCTTATGCTGAAGCGATTTCAAAAGGTGAAGCCGATATAAACCAGTGCCCGCCGGGTGGTGAAGCGGTCATCAATGAGCTGGCAGATTTATTAGGCGTCGATGCAAAACCATTAAATGAAGAACATGGTGAGCACGCTGAAAATAAAACCGTTGTTTATATTGATGAACAAATTTGTATCGGTTGCACACTTTGTATTCAGGCTTGTCCGGTAGATGCCATTGTCGGTGCGGCAAAACTCATGCACACCGTTATAGAAAGTGAGTGTACCGGCTGCGACCTATGCATACCTGTTTGCCCTGTCGATTGTATTTATATTCGAAACGTTAGTGAAACAACCAGTAACTGGAAGTGGCCATCGCCTGAAACGAATAAGGTGAATTCATAATATGAAATTATGGAAAATATTTGGCGGCCTTAAACTAAAGGGTAATAAAAGCATGTCGATGAAACATGCAACGCAAGATGCACCTTTACCAAAGATATTAACACTCCCCTTAAAACAACATATTGGCTGTGCAACAGAGCCCTGTGTCAAAGTCGGTGATACCGTTTTAAAAGGCCAGATGATTGCCGAAGCAAAGGACTATATCAGTACACCAATACACGCCCCAAGCTCGGGGAAAATAGTTGCAATAGAAAAGCATAAGGTGCCGCACCCTTCAGGTATAAGTACAGATTGTATTGTTCTGGAAACAGATGGCAAAGAACAGTGGCTCGAGTGTAAAGCCAATGCCAACTATCGTCAGCTTGAGGCTAATGAAGTACGAAATATTATTCGTGATGCCGGTATTGTTGGTTTAGGTGGCGCGGGTTTTCCTTCTTATATAAAACTCAATACCGAACAAACAAATGCTATTGATACATTGATATTAAATGGCGCTGAATGCGAACCTTATATCACATGTGATGCCATGCTGATGCAAGAGCAGAGCCGCAAAATAATTGATGGCTTAAATGTTATGCGTCATGCCTTACATGCCAGGCAATGTGTTATTGCCGTCGAAGATAATAAACGTGCAGCCCACACCATGTTAGTCAATGCACTGCATGAACATGAAGTGGAATATATCGATATTATTCAGGTTCCCACTCTTTATCCTGCTGGTGGTGAAAAGCAGTTAATAAAAATAATTACCGGCAAGGAAGTACCCAGCAATGGCTTACCACTTAACATCGGTGTTGTTTGCCACAATGTTGCGACCGCGGCGGCAATTGCGGATGCTGTACTTGAAGGTAAACCATTAATTAATCGTTATGTTACTGTAACAGGTGAAGGCGTCGACCATCCATCAAACTTAAATGTTTTATTTGGAACACCTTTTTCTGACTTAGTCAACCTGTGTAAGAGGAATAATAAAGCGGAACAATTCATCATGGGAGGGCCGATGATGGGTTTTGAAGTATACACAGACGATATTCCGGTTATTAAAACAAGCAACTGTATTCTTGTGCAGGCTAAAGAATCTAAAACAGAATTTGTTATGCCGTGTATACGTTGTGGAAAATGTGCAGAAGTTTGCCCGGCACAATTATTACCACAACAACTATACTGGTATGCCAGGGCGAAAAATTTTGACAAGGTTCAGGATCATAATATCTACGATTGTATCGAATGTGGTTGTTGTTCTTATGTATGCCCAAGCCACATACCTTTAGTGCAATACTACCGTTTTGCCAAAACAGAAATTTATGCACTTGAACAGGAAAAAGAAAAGTCAGATATTGCCCGACAACGACATGAATTCCGCCAATTTAGACTGGAACGAAAAAAAGCAGAGAACGAAGAACGTAAGCGACAAAAACGTGAACTCCTAAAAAAAGTTAATGGTGACAAAGCCAGTAATGACAAATCCAGCGCAGAAGAGGCAAAAAAATCTGCCATTGAAGCAGCTATGGCGCGCGTTAAAGCAAAACGTGACTCGCAATCTATCACACCGGCCAATACTGATAACTTAACCGCTCAACAAAAAAAGTCTATTGCTGAAGCAGATGCGCGACGCAAAAAAGCACAAAAAGAGAGTTAACAATGAAAAGCTCACCTTACATACAAACAGATGAAAATATTTCGCGCATGATACTTGCCGTTATTTATGCGCTTATTCCAGGTACATTAGCTTATGTTCATTTTTTTGGTTTTGGTGTCATTATAAATATTGCTATCGCTGTCCTCACTGCGATTATTTGTGAAGTCAGCATATTAAAAATTCGCCAGCGTCCGATAAAACCCTTTATTTATGATGGCACCGCCGTGCTTACTGCGATTTTACTTGCACTCGCACTACCAACGCTTACACCCTGGTGGTTACCTGCTTTAGGCTCAGCCTTTGCCATTATTATTGCAAAACACTTATACGGCGGTATGGGCTACAATCCGTTTAATCCGGCAATGGTAGGTTACGCCATGCTATTAATCGCGTTTCCTAAAGAAATGACGGCATGGATTCCGGCAGAAACACATGGCTTAAGTTTTTTTGATAGCGTGCGTTATAGCTTTTTTGAAACGCTGCCCGCAGGTATGAGTTATGACGCTTTGACCATGGCAACACCACTGGATAGCATTAAAACACAACTCAGTTTGGGATATACCCTTGATGAAATACACAGTACAAACATTCAGCTGTTTGGCAATATCGCAGGGTATGGTTGGGAATGGGTTAACATTCTGTTTTTATTAGGCGGAATTGTCCTCATTTTTATAAAAGTCATTAACTGGCATATTCCCGTTGCCATGCTGGGAGCACTTGCTTTTATGGCAATGATTTTTAATTTTTCTGATGCCGGTACCTATTCATCCATCAGTTTTCACTTGTTTGGTGGTGCCGCTATGTTGGGAGCATTCTTTATTGCAACCGACCCTGTGACTGCTGCGGTCTCCAATCGGGGCCGCTTAATTTATGGTGCCGGTATTGGTGTTCTCGTTTATATCATTCGTACCTGGGGCGGTTACCCTGACGCCATTGCCTTCGCGGTTCTTCTTATGAATATGGCTGTACCGATGATTGATTATTACAATAAACCCGTGGTTTTTGGTGCAACAGATAAAAAATAATGAATATTCTCCGTAACATGATCATCAGTGCTATTCTCCTCTCTTTATTTGCGGCTGTAGGCACTTTTTTTGTTTCCTATACCTTTGACAATAGTATTGATCGCATTAACGAAAACAAGCGTCTGGCCTTATTAAAAGCCTTTCATGTGCTTATCCCGCCTGCAGCACATGACAATGATATTTTTAACGATATTATTATTGTTCAGAATAAAGAGTTACTCGGCACTAAAAAACCGGTTAATATTTATCGTGCACGTAAAAATAATAAACCTGTTGCCGTTATTATAAATAGCGTCGCGCCCGATGGTTATAATGGTGATATCGAGTTACTTGTTGCCATAAATCATGACGGGAGACTTGCCGGTGTTCGCGTTATCCAGCACAAAGAAACACCCGGGCTGGGCGATGCAATTGAGGAAAATCGTTCCGACTGGGTTACAAAATTCAAAGATAAATCCTTACTCAACCCGGATAAAAGGGGGTGGGGCGTGAAACGCGATGGCGGGGAATTTGATCAGTTTACCGGTGCAACAATTACACCACGCGCTATAGTAAAAGCAGTGTATAAAACTTTACTCTTTTATAAAGAATATCAGGACACATTGTATGAGTGATGCCAGCTACCGTTCTATTATTTATAATGGCTTATGGAAAAATAATCCGGCCTTTGTACAACTGCTTGGCTTATGTCCTCTGCTCGCGGTATCTAACACCGTTATAAATGGTTTAGGGCTGGGTTTAGCAACCATATTAACGTTGGTGGCTTCTAACGTGATGGTGGCAATGATTCGTCATTGGGTTCGCCCAGAAATCCGTATTCCTGTCTTCGTTTTAATTATTGCTTCTACAGTAACCGTTATCGAAATATCTATGAATGCATGGTTTCATGAGCTTTATAATATTCTGGGTATCTTTATTCCTTTAATTGTAACGAACTGTGCCATTATTGCGCGTGCAGAAGCTTTTGCTTCTAAAAACACCGTATCAAGCTCTTTTATTGATGGTTTATTTATGGGCCTGGGATTTACGGCAGTATTAGTAACATTGGGTGCAATGCGTGAAATAATTGGTCTTGGTACATTATTCCAACAAGCTCATCTTATGTTTGGTGACGCGGCACGTGATATGACCATCACCCTTTTTGATAATTACCGTGGCTATTTGCTTGCTATTTTACCGCCCGGTGCATTTATTGGTTTAGGCTTGTTAATTGCGGGTAAAAATATTATAGATAAAAAACAACTCGCTCGTGAAAAGCGTATAACAGAGCAAACTCTCGAGTCAGCTGAAACAAGTAGTTAATTTATGAATAAAGCAATTCGCACTGAAATTTTCACTCGTCTCAGAGAACATACCCCGAATCCCACCACTGAACTAAATTTCTCTTCTCCTTTTGAGCTATTAATCGCGGTTATTCTGTCAGCACAATCAACCGATAAAGGGGTTAACAAAGCGACCGAAGACTTATTTAAAAAAGCACCAACCCCAAAAAAAATGGCCGCCTTAAAAGAAGCTGGCTTAAAAAAATATATTAAAACCATTGGGTTATTTAATACCAAAGCCAAAAATATCATAAAAACCTGCAATATATTGGTAAAAGAACACCACTCTGAAGTCCCGGACAATCGTGAAGCGCTTGAAGCCTTGCCCGGTGTCGGTCGTAAAACCGCTAACGTGGTCTTAAATACTGCTTTTGGTCATCCTACTATGGCGGTTGATACCCATATATTTCGCGTTTCTAACCGCACAAAAATTGCCCCCGGTAAAAATGTTCTTGAAGTTGAAAAAAAACTGCTCAAATTTATTCCAGATGAGTTCATGGTCGATGCCCACCACTGGCTTATACTGCATGGCCGCTACACCTGTATTGCACGTAAACCCCGTTGTGGAGCCTGTGTCATTGAAGACCTGTGTGAGTTCAAAGACAAAGTCATCGAATAACTTGTAACTTTTCACCCAGCTTATTACCCTACACCCATGTTTGCACAAGATCGCACAGAACTACGACAAATGTTTGTTACTGCATGGCAAAAACATGTCGATAAACAACTGATGGAACCATTAGAGGCGGTTATTGCGAAAATCATCGAACTGCATCCTGAATATCACAGCTTACTAGAAAATCAGGCAGCACTCGACAAAGACTACACACCCGAAATGGGCGAAACCAACCCCTTTCTTCATATGGCCATGCACATTTCCATCCAGGAACAACTTTCAACACAACGTCCCAGCGGTATTGAGCAGATATACCAATCAATGCTGGGAAAAATTAAAGATCCTCATGAAACAGAGCACTTAATGATGGAATGCCTGGGAAAAATGCTCTGGGAAGCTCAATCACAAAACCGTGCTCCCGATGAAAGTGACTATTTAAACTGTTTAAAAAAGTATATTTAAGCCAGCAATCCATACATTGGGCCTTAAACACACAAATAAATTGCTGTTTTTAAAGATTTTTCCACTCAACTGTTAAATATTCATTTACCTGTAAAAGCATCAGCGTGTATATTTCAGATACTATTTTCAAAAGCTTCAAAACAACGAAACTTTAATTATAGATGCCTGTCATATTTTTTAAGCTAGGTGTGTGCAGGATATTGTTTCACCTTAACTGCTCGATATTTTTATAATAAAGTACTTATAATAGTTAACAATAACGCTTTACTAACAAATTTAAATCGGAGAATTACAAATGTCGAATACAAAACCAATGAAAACACTATCTATCGCAGCCAGTACAGCTTTCGTTGCTTCTTTAGCAATGAGTAATGTTGCAAATGCTGCAGAAGGCGCAAACCCATTCGCTATGAACGAACTTTCTGGCGGTTATATGCAACTTGCAGACAACGGCCATATGGGTAAAGGTATGGAAGGCAACTGCGGTGGTAAAAAAGGCATGGATAAAGACATGCCAATGGGAAAAGGCATGGATAAAAATATGCCAATGGGTAAAGGAAAAGAAGGTAAATGCGGTGAAGGTAAATGCGGCGGCAGTAAAAGTATGAAGAAAAACATGGAAGGCAACTGTGGTGGTAAAAAAGGAATGGATAAAAATATGCCAATGGGTAAAGGAAAAGAAGGTAAATGTGGTGAAGGTAAGTGTGGCGGAAATAAATAATCTGACACAATTACTGACATGAACAACCAGCAATATCCCGTTCATGGAGCAGGTTTGGGTCTGCGACGTTCCATTATGGATGCGCTCGCAGCTCAGCCACCTTCTCAAGTGAACTTTATGGAAGTCGCACCAGAAAACTGGATTGGTGTGGGTGGTGCATTAGGCAAAAAATTTAGCGCCTTTGCAGAGCAATACCCTGTTGCATTACATGGCTTATCATTATCAATAGGCAGTCCCGCACCACTCGATGAAGCTTTCCTCTACAAGGTTAAGCGCTTTATTAAACAACACAATATTCCCAGCTACAGCGATCATTTAAGTTACTGTAGCGATGATGGTCACCTTTATGATCTCATGCCCATTCCTTTTACAGAAGAAGCAATACATTACGTTGCAGAACGTATACGGCGTACTCAGGATATTCTCGAACAGCGCATCGCAATGGAAAATGTCTCATATTACGCTGCACCCTCAAAAGAAATGGACGAAATTGATTTTATTAACGCCGTCATTAGTGAAGCCGACTGTGATTTTTTATTAGATGTTAATAATATATACGTCAATAGCATCAATCATAAATATGATGCGGTTGAGTTCCTGAAAAAGCTCCCTGCTGAACGTGTTACGTATTTACATATTGCAGGCCACTACAATGAAGCAGAAGATCTTATAGTTGATACCCACGGCGCAGATGTTGTCGATCCGGTCTGGGATTTACTACATAAAACCTATGATGTATTTGGTGTCATGCCAACCTTGCTGGAAAGAGACTTTAACATTCCCCCTGTCCCTGAATTATTAGGCGAAGTTGATAGCATTATTAAAATACAAAAAAAATGGCAACAACAAAACAAAGATAATAGCCAGCATGGCTGAGTTACCCTTATTCAAACAAACGCAATACGCATTTGCTGCGCATATCCGTAACCCGGCATTAAACCCGATTCCTGATGATGTTGAAGCACGTCGTATGAAAATCTACAGCGAATTATTTTTTAATAACGTCGAAGATTTTATTTCCAATACCTATCCGGTGTTAAAAGAAATTACTGCAGAAGATGACTGGAATGACATGTTACGGGATTACTTTAGCCATCACCTTGCACACACACCATTATTCCCTGAAATGCCGCGTGAATTCTTAAAATATTTAGAAAATGAACGTGATAACGCAAATGACCCCGCTTTTATTAAAGAGCTGGCGCACTATGAATGGGTTGAGCTGGCATTAATGACCTCTGATCTGGATGAAACAATAGCATGGGACAAAATAGACAAAGACGGTGACTTATTAAATCAGCAACCAGTTCTATCCCCACTTGCCTGGCCTTTAACCTATCAATACCCCGTGCAACACATCAGTGCGGACTTTATGCCTGACGCACCATCACAGCAACCCGTTTATTTATTAGTCTATCGTGACAATGAGGATGGTGTTCATTTTATGGAACTTAACCCTGTTACCGCATTGCTCATTCAATTTATTAATGGTGACAATCAACTAAGCACAAAAAAAATATTAGAAAAAATTGCAGAGCAATTAAATCACCCTGCTCCAGAAACTGTGATTGAAGGTGGTATGCAAATTATGCAGGATCTGAAAAAAAGGGGCGTTATTTTAGGTGGTATAAAAAGTTAGATTGAACAAACCGTTGTTTTTGTAGTCCCAGCATAACCAAAACAAATATAAGAAATGGAGCCCACTTATGGATAGACTCACCGATAAATTTCTGCAATTACAAATACTACTTGATCGTAGCCGACAACTTGATTTTCTTGCCCCGCTTTTATTGCGTTTATATTTAGCCCCTATATTTTGGATGGCCGGTATACAAAAATATCATTCATTTGAAGACACTGCAGCCTGGTTTGGTAATCCTGACTGGGGTTTAGGCTTACCCTTCCCTTCTGTTATGGCTTTTTTAGCCACAGCAACTGAAATTGCAGGTGCCATTATGTTGTTATTTGGTTTTGGCGTACGCTGGATATCCATTCCCCTCATGTTCACCATGCTGGTAGCTGCATTTAGTGTGCACTGGACCAATGGCTGGTTAGCTATATCAACCGCTAGTGGTATTTTTGCAACTGAACGCACTGTTGAAGCGGCAGAGCGTTTAGATAAAGCAAAAAGTTTACTTGAACAATATGGCAACTATGACTGGTTAACTGAACATGGCAGTTTAGTTATGCTTAACAACGGTATCGAATTTGCCGCAACTTATTTTATTATGTTGCTTGCTTTATTTTTTATTGGCTCAGGTAAATATGTTGGTATTGATTACTGGCTTAAGAAAAAGTATTCAACATAATTTTCAGCCGTTATAAATAAAGAAACCTGCATAAGCAGGTTTTTTTATTAAGACAAATAATTAAATAATGGAATCCAGAGGTACGGGGTAAGCAATACCATAGCCTTGTGAAAAATCTACATTCATATCAGTAAGTGCTTTATGTAATTTTTCGTTTTCGACAAATTCAGCAATCGTTTTCATTCCCATTTCCTGACCAACCTGATTGATTGATTTCACCAATGCATAATCTTTCTCATCATCCAGCATTGATTTTACAAAGCTGCCATCAATTTTTAAATAATCAACCGTCAATCTTTTCAAATAACCGAATGAGCTTAAGCCACTACCAAAGTCATCCAATGCAAAACTGCAGCCCATACCTTTTAAAACGCCCAATAATTTTTCAGCATGAAAAAAATTCGACACTATTGCTGTTTCAGTTATTTCAAAACAAACTGAATTCGGCGATATCCCAAACTCATCAAATTTGCTGACTACATAATTGAGAAAATCGTGATCACAGATGGATTGGCCTGATAAATTAATCGCACATAAAATAGTGCCATCATACTTCTCCTCCAGCTTTTTAATATATCTAAAGGCGCTGTTTATAACCCACTTATCAAGTTCAACCATTAAATGATAACGTTCAGCAGCGGGAATAAATTTGTCTGGTGAAATAATTTCATCATTTTCTCCCAGCATACGAACCAAAAATTCACCATGCCATTTTGTTTTACCTACATGATTGCAACGTATTTCCTGCGCAAAAAGAATGAAACGATCTTCCAGCAAAGATTTTTGTACAGCTTGTGCGCTATGCATGTCACCTAAACGTTGTGTAAGTTGTATATCATCATCCTGATATATATGTATTCTGTTCTTACCTAAATCTTTTGCAACATAACATGCCGAATCTGCGGCTTTCAAAACATCGTTTAATGTTCGCATATTTTTATTAATTTCAACTAAACCGATACTCACGCCGATATCAAATGGTTTTCTATCCCAGACAAATTGAAAGTTTTTTACAGTTTCACGCAGCTTGTTGGCTATTTCCCTGGCCTTATCAATATTACAAAGAGGTAACAACAACCCAAATTCATCACCACCTAAACGCGCAATCGTATCGGTACTTCTTATTTTACCCTCTAAATGTTTTGCTAAATTTTGTAACAAAGCATCTCCGGCTATATGACCACAGGTATCATTAACGACTTTAAATTCATCTAAATCCATGTAACAAAGAACGTGATTTCTACCATTTCGTCTTACATCTGTAATCGCTTTTTCCAGTCTGGCTTCAAACTCCCGGCGATTAATAAGCCCCGTTAACATATCATGTGAAGCCTGATAGGAAATTTCACCGGTCATATCTTCAATTTTTAGCATCTTATTTCTTAATTCATCAATCAGAACATCATTTTTTATTCCCAGTATGATCCCTTTCATATTTGTCTTATTCATAACCTTATTAGAGGTAAATACGACAAATAAATAAATTAAAATAATGACTCCCATATAAAAGTATTCACTTCCATCGTGAGAGAAAAAATAAAAGCTTAAAGGTAACAATGCAGGAAGACTAAATGCCAAACCAAGATACTTGCTTGGTGCATAAGTAACAGATGCGGCTGCAACCAGACCACCAACGGTTAGCACAATAACCGAATCAAGCAGCGGATTATTTTCAGGGAAGACAAAATAACTACCTACCCCCCAAATTAAACCTGTGATAAGTGTTCCAATTAAATAGATTTTTTCCCATCGATAACTATTACCTTCAATGGTTACATCAAGCACATAAAAATAATTAACCGTAAGCCAGCGAATAATATAAACCAAACCAATTGCCACGAACCAGGGCAATAAGATATCAGAAGGTACTCTATTTTGTAGAACAAGGACGTAAAAAGTGGCTGTAATTAATCCGCCAAAAAGGGTAACGGTCGACTCCTTATCAATCAGGGTCATTTGTTCGGCGTGCACATAGGATTGTTCTGTAATGTTCAAAAGCGGTGCCATATATTATTGTTATTATGTGTTCATAGGTAAACTTATATTTACTGTGTGAATATATCAACATTTAAGCATAAAAAAACCCACATAAGTGGGTTTTTTTAAACTACAGCTTAAAAGGGTGATCAATTCGACCTTTTTGCTGCAATTCGCAAACGTAGTGCATTCAGTTTAATAAAACCATCTGCATCTTTTTGATTATAAGCACCGCCATCATCCTCAAAACTTGCAATATTTTCATCAAATAAAGAATATTTTTCCGACTTACGTCCCGCAACAGAAACATTACCTTTGTATAACTTAATGCGAACAGTACCGTTCACTGTTTTCTGTGTGCTATCAATTAAAGCTTGTAATGCTTCGCGCTCTGGTGACCACCAAAAACCGTTATAAATCATTTTTGCATAACGCGGCATCATTTCATCTTTCAAATGCATGGCTTCACGATCCAACGTCAATGATTCAATACCACGATGTGCTTTCAGCATAATTGTGCCGGCGGGCGTTTCATAACAGCCACGTGACTTCATACCCACAAAACGGTTTTCAACAATATCATCTCGACCGATACCATTTTCCCCCCCCACTTTGTTGAGGTATTCCATCACTGTTGCTGGCGACATTTTCTCACCGTTAATCGCAATAATATCGCCCTTCACATATTCAATTTCCAAATAAGTCGCCTTGTCCGGCGCTGCTTCAGGTGAAACAGACCAGCGCCACATACTATCTTCAGGCTCGTTCCAGGGATCTTCTAAAATATCGCCTTCATAGGAAATATGGAGCAAATTAGCATCCATAGAATAAGGCGACTTTTTGCCTTGCTTGGCGTAATCAATCTCAATGCCGTGCTTTTTCGCATACTCCATTAATGATTCACGGGAGCTTAAATCCCATTCACGCCAGGGCGCGATAACCTGAACATCGGGCATTAAAGCATAAGCACCCAGTTCAAAACGAATTTGATCGTTGCCTTTACCGGTTGCGCCATGCGAAATGGCATCAGCACCAACTTCTTCAGCAATCTCAACTAAACGTTTGGCAATTAAAGGGCGCGCAATCGACGTACCGAGTAAATATTCACCTTCATAAACAGTATTGGCACGGAACATAGGGAAAACATAATCACGGGCGAAATCCTCACGTAAATCTTCAATGTAGATTTCTTTTACCCCCATCGCTTGTGCTTTTGCACGAGCAGGTTCAACTTCCTCACCCTGACCAATATCGGCTGTAAATGTCACAACTTCACAGTTGTAAGTCTCCTCCAGCCACTTAAGAATAATTGATGTGTCCAGACCACCCGAATAGGCCAAAACCACTTTTTTTACGTTGCTCATTACCAAACTCCACTTATTGGCTTATCCCAACAAGTTTAAAATTAATAGATAGGAAAGGGGCAGAATTATACCCGAGAAAAAGAAAATCTACATTAACTCAGGCCAGGAATGGCCAGTAATACATTTTTTACCGAACAAGGCTTACTTCAACACGCCGGTTTTTTGCCCGCCCTGACTTGGTTCTATTGTTATAACGTGGCTTTTTTTCACCCTGGGCAATAATAACAAACCGCTTCGGATTAACTCCTTTTTCAACAAGGTATTTTTTCACCATATTTGCGCGTTTTTTAGAAACAGAAAGGTTTATTCTCCTCACACCACGGCTATCCGTATGAGAACTAATCTGAATATATTCATAATCAGGATCTAGCGAAACATACTCCGCTAAACGATCTAATTGCTTTTTTTCCTTCGCATTGAGACGCAAACTGCCTTTGCCAAAATAGAAAGATGAAAATTTAACGTCATTTAAACCATAATTAATTAAGTTTTGGCTGCATTCTTTAAAATCACGCCACGCAGACTCAAAACGTAGAGGCATAACTTTCGCAATCACAAGATCCTCACCATCGCCCACATCCGCATGTGACCAAACCGCTTCCATGCCTTCACGTAATTCAAATGCCATTCTATAGGCCCAGTCTTCGGGCACAACAATACTGTCTTTTTGAATAGAAAATGGCACCCGCCCCAATAACTTACGGTTAGCAAAACGCTTCCACACAGGGGGACTAACATAAATTAAAGCATGGCTAGATTTACGCGGCATATCATAAGTTGCCACTCTAAATTCCATAGCTTGTAAAGCACGGTGTTTGAAACTGGCTTCACCGTAGCCGGGGATATTTTGACTTAAACGGCATTCCAAACGATTACCACTGCTACTCCACTTCGCCTCATCAATATTCTCACTATAAAACTGAGTCCCTGCCCAAACAGGCGATGACATAGCAATAAAGGTCATTACAAGTAGAATCACGCCGCTCATTTTAAACTTCATAGTTAGTACTCGCTTACAAATAACACGTTATTAATACTGATATTTACTTAGCGTCTTGACGAGAAAAAAGTTTAGAGAAAATCAAAGATTAGGAACAAAATAAGCTGTAAAAACGGCATTAAAAATACCGGGATTGTTGAAATAACAGGAAATAAGTCATTGCGGGATGTTTTCAATTATAAAAAAACCCCACCGAAAAGGTGGGATTTTATAGCCAAAAAGTGATTTAAGCGGTTTTCTTTGCTCTTTTCTTGCGTTTTTTCTTCTTTGGCTTGTTAAGAACAACATCAGTTTTAGCCAGGCTTGTAACATAGGCAGAGGCACGCTTTGCAGCAACTTTAAGTGCGGCTAATTCAGCTGAAACAGTCGCTTTTTGTCCTTTGACTTTATCCGCTTCTTTTTTAATAGCGGCCATTTCTTTTTCAATCGCTTTTAATGCTTTTTTATTTATTGCGCTTGCATCTTTTTTCACTTTTGCTGATGCAGATTTTTTCTTTTTCGATAAAGAAGCACGTTTTTTAGATAAACGTTTAGCCGCTGTACCCAATGTTTTATTTGCTTTAGCAACAGAAACAACTGCTTTATCTGACGCCGCAGCAATATCGGTTAAGCTGGCAACAGCACTTTCAATTGTTTTAATTGACGCTGCACTTGTTACAGTTTTTATTGCTTTCTTTTTTGAGGCCATGAGCCCTCCACTAGGTTTATTGAATAATTAAATAAAATATTTTTCTTAGTAAGCATATTACGTTAAATAGATTTAAACGCAAATAATTGGGTTATTTTTAGCCATATATACAAAAATCAGGAAAAATTAGCATCGTACAAAGATTGAATTTAAAAATAGAAATACGTACTAAAAGCTAAAATACATTTAAATTAAGATAAAATATAAATTTCATCGAAACTTATCTAAAATTCTATGGCCGTACTATGAATAAAGGGGAAAATGATGACACTAAATATACTTAATTTCTGGAAAAGTAATCGTTTTATAATGATTTTTATACTGCTCATGGTGATTTTTAGAACCTCCGTGGCAGACTGGAATACTGTTCCTACGGGCTCAATGAAACCAACTATCATCGAAGGAGATCGTATCTGGGTAAATAAAATTGCCTATGACTATAATATTCCTTTTACCCATATCTCATTAAAACATATCAATGATCCTAAACGTGGTGAAATTATTATTTTTGATTCTGCGGTGTCTGAAAAACGTCTGGTAAAAAGGGTTATCGCTGTTCCCGGAGACAGTATCCGCATGGAAGATAATATTGTTTTTATAAACGGAAAAAAACTTGATTATAAAATTGTTCAATCCGACCAGAATAAGATTATTGTGCAAGAAACCAGCGATGATTCGTCTTATACCATTCAACTAAATCATAATTTAAGTTACGCAAGTAGTTTTAATACTTTAACCATCCCCCCAAAACAGTATCTAGTACTTGGTGACAACAGAAATAACAGCGCTGATTCAAGATTTATTGGTCTGGTACCAAGAGAAGAGATTATTGGGCGCGCAAATCACGTTATTATGTCATTAAATTACGACAATTATTACTTACCAAGAATGCAACGCTTTTTCCACAGGCTTTAACAGGCTTTAACAGGCTTTAACAGGCAGGCAATTCATGTAATATAAAAGTATTGTGTTTAATACACTGTACTCCTTTTCTTAAATAATATTTTATTCACTTTTAATAACTCTTCTTTTATCCACTGGCATAACATTATTTTTATATAAAATAGTGCATATATTCATATATAGCATAAATAATATTCACTTTTCTCTCATTATCAAAGTGCATTGAATACTCTACTCTTTCTACAGCGAATTGCACAGAGACAAAATATAATACTCATGAGGGAATACAAATGAACACTTATGTAAATTCGATTAATGACGAACAATTTAATTCTGTTCCGGAAGACAGATGGCTGGATGCAAATGAAATCAGGCTCGGACAATTTCTGGCTGTGGCTAATGTTACAACGGCTTTCGTAATCAACAGGTGGGAATTAATTGCACTACAGTTCTGTATCTTTGTATTAATGGTTATCGCACCAGGCATGCTGGACATATATAAATGGTTATATCATGGCATTCTAAAACCACTTGGTCTTTTAAAACCCGACATGCGTATAGACAATATCGAAGCTTATCGTTTTGCAAATATGGTCGGTATTATCGTCTCCGGCACAGCAAGCTATCTCCTTTATAGTGGCTATGAAACCATCGGTTGGGGCATTGTCTGGGTCATGATGAGTCTTGGCAGTCTTGCTGTATTGGGCTGGTGCGCCGGTTGTTTTGTCTATTACATGCTACAAAAAATGGGAATCAAGGGTTTCTTTAGGCATTCGCAGATTGGGAAAGTTTTTCCGGGTGTTAGAGCACCTCGCCCTTAAACAAGGGGGGATAAAAATGTACGAACGATTACTTTTCGTTATTGTGGCCGCGATATTTGGCAGTATCATTTTTATATTATTGCGTAAAATACAAATGCGAAAAGCTCAAAATGCGACAACTGAGCTGGATGGATTAAAATTTAAAACAGGTATGCAATACATTGTTTATTTCTGGTCCGAACAGTGTTCACAATGTAAAAGCGCACAAAAACCTACTTTAGAACAATTGCTGAAAAAAGTGGAACAGGAAAATATTGAGCTAATTGCACTATGCATAGAACACAACGGCAGTTTAGCTAAATCATGGGGAGTCAGAACACTCCCTACGACCTATGTCGTTAACCAACAAGGCAGTGTTACCCATGTAAACAATGGTTTTGTTTCCGAATCACGCCTCCTGCAACAGTTAATACCGAGCACAGTGTAAAATAAACTGCTAAAAATTTATCATCAAAAAGTCACAATAATTAAATGGATTCAGGGCATGAGAAATCCCCGCGAAATTTAACGTACCCGGTTAGTCTGATGCGACAATCTCGTTATTATTTCTGTTTACCATGAGATAGCTCCGCTCATTTCATCCTCTCGATGCCAGAACGTGTGACACCCGTCAGGGGGATACTAATACTTCGATAAAACAACTATTAGAGAAATATTTACAACACTCGAAGCAGAAGATGAACCAAATGGATAGTCGGGTTGACGAAACCTTCAGTGAAACAGAATTAAAAACCTCGCTATACAGAGATATTAATGTACTATTATAATCCATCACTAAACGAATACAACGCGCGTTTAATTTGAAGCACACCTCAACCAATTTAGCTGCATTGCAATTAACCCGAATTTTATCAACCTATATTCAGGGATTATTTCGTGTCTCCAGCATAGTCGAGATAAAAAAATCAAACTGAAGATTTTTCCACACATTAAATTTATAATTACATAAATATTAATAATAAACAGGTCGTAACGGGTCATCACAATAAGCCAGAACTCTTCATATCAAATCAAAGAGTACATTAACACTATGAAAATAGATCACCCTCAGAGTAGCATTCAAACTTCATCGGTAAATGCCAGAAAATGCTCTGTAACCTGATTTATTTTACAATTAAACCCAGACAACATTGATTGAATAATATAAAGTGGAAACCTATTATATTGTTGGCTATTGGCTAATATTTTATTAATTTCAGAAATACAAAATAGAAATGTCATAAGGGATCGCCCATTAAAACTTTATTAACAGGACGCATTAACCAATTACTTGTCATCTCATTTTTGGTTGTTTCGCTCATCCCTCTGTCTGTGCTCGGCTTTAAGGTCTACCATGCCGCATGGGACAATGCCTGGCGCGAAATTAACGAAAAACATCGTCTCTTAGCAATGAATATGGCCGCCCCGATCCAAATTTATATCAAAGATAAACAGCGTATAATGGGCATTTTAGCGCAAAATGTTTCTCGTGAATTAGAGACAGATACAAAGTACTCACAAATACATCAAAACCTGGTAACAGCAGCCCCATTCCTTAACGACTTTCATAGTGTTTCATTGATTGATATCAAGGGAAATACAAAAAGCATCAATAGCGATAATTTTCCAAAACAAGATCCTGTAAAATATTACCACAACATATACCGTGATAATGCTGCCTTTAAAGAAGCAATTAAAAGCAAACGCTGGAGTATATCGAGCGTTAAACGTAGCCAGATCACTAAAAATCCTACCATCTTCATGGCTTACCCTGTTATTTCAAAGAACATAGTTCACCATGTTCTTGTTGCAGAACTAAAAATTGATGAGATTGAAAAGCTAAGAAAAAACATTCACTTTGGTGAAAAAGGACACTCCGCTATTGTTGATAGTGAAGGTAATGCACTCGCCCATCCAAATGCGCAATGGATGGCTGAGATTAAAAATTTATCTCACCTAAAAATAATACAGCAAATGATGGCGGGTGAAAGTGGGGTTACAGAATTCTGGTCACCTTTTGTCAAACAAATGATGGTGGCAGGATTTACCAGTGTACCAAAGTTAGGTTGGGGAATTATGGTTCCTCAGCCTAAAGTAGAGGTTGAAAAACAAGTTAATAAAATTTTATTTTCACAATTAATTTGGGCGCTAATTGGTCTTATTATCGCTATTGTATTAGCTGTTATAATTTCACGACATATAACCTCCCCCATTAATAAACTCGCTCACTCGGCACAAGAACTTTTATCAAATGAACTCGAAGGAAAATTGCCGGAGATATCAAGTTCAGCCCCCTATGAAGTACAAGAGCTAAATCGTGCTCTTATTAACCTAATATCCGGCCTGCAGAAATCCCGAACAGAAATAAGTAAGTTAAATGAATCTCTGCAAGATAAAGTTGATGAAGCAACCTTAAAGTTAACTATTACTAATATGAAATTAAGGGATATTGCTGAGAATGAAAAAAATGCCAGCCAGATAAAAAGTAATTTTATTGCAAGCATGAGCCATGAGCTGCGCACACCGCTAAACGCAATTATTGGATATTCCGATCTGTTAATAGAGGAGTTTTCTGAAATACCAGACAGCATTTATTTATCTGACATAAAGAGAATTAAAAAATCAGGGCAACATCTGTTATTGCTCATAAACGACATTCTTGATATTTCTAAAATAGAAACAGGAAAAATTGATATTATTATTGAAGAGGTAAGTATTACCGATATGCTTGATGATATTCAATCAACCCTATCACCACTAATAGTAGAAAAATCAAATACAATGCTTTTTAATAACAGACTAAATATCAACCTCATTAATACAGATAAAGTTAAATTAAAACAAATTTTATTAAATCTCTTAAGCAATGCAAATAAATTCACGGACAATGGAGATATTACTGTTGAACTCAACCACATTAAAAAAGACAGTATTGAAATATCAGTTAAAGATACCGGCATAGGAATTAAAAAAGATAAATTAGAAAGTATTTTTGATGCATATAATCAGGCAGATAATTACATCAAATTCACATTCGGTGGCACCGGACTGGGATTAAGTATAAGCCGTCACTATGCAAGAATGTTAAAAGGTGACATTACCGTTACAAGTATAGAAGGAAAACAGTCTATATTTAGGTTAACCCTATCAACAAAACTATCGATATAACCCCCTTCCCCTATAGTCCAAACAGGATTAATTCTCAAATATTGTTCGCAAGCGCAATAATTAAAAGCAGGAAACCACTAAAAATTCTTCATGTTTTTTTCAATAACAACGTCTAAAACTGAAGCCGGTGTAGTCACAGAGGCAATACAACCATATAAAAATTGAACTGCCGGTTGCATATTAAAATTTTATTTCAGCTTTCATTCCAATAACGTTGCATTTCAAAATATAAAAAAGATGCCGTCCATGTTATCAACACTAAACCTGTTAATGACTCAAACCCGGTCAGATAGCGGATACTACCAAAAGGTTCAATATCGCCAAAGCCTAAAGTCGTAAAAGTCGTGAATGAGTAATAAATACAATCCGCCATTGAACCATTGAAATTACCGTCTAAGTATCCGAATACATTCGACTGATTAAAGTAATAATAAGCAACAGCAAAAACATAAATTTCAATTGTATGCGCCACAAGCGCACTAAATACACTCGCAAGTACTCTAAAGCGATGACGAATTTTCATTTTAGGAATTATCTGTGTAAAACGGTATAAAAATTCATAGTGAATTATCACCGCTATTGCAACGACCAAACAACTTACTAATAAGAACATAATCACCTACCAACTTTGATACCACTCAATAAATTTTTACCACACCTTGTTATTAATTCTACAACTTTATTATTTACCATTAAAATAACATAAAGTTATACCGGGTATAACAGGCGTTTACTATAAAAATTTATCTACTATACTAAATACTATTGTAGCGTATGGAGACGAACATGAATTCATCAGACACAACAAATGCAAAATTAATATTTTTATTATCCGTCGTTCTTCTATTAACTGCGTGTACCGCGGGCGATACCCAGTTTACAGAGCAAAATAAAGCCGGTTTCTTTTATGGCCTCTGGCATGGGATTATTTCATTCATCACATTGATAATTCATATTTTTAATGATGGCGTTATGGTCTATGAAACAACAAATACCGGTGGCTGGTATGATTTTGGATTTTTAGCCGGGGTTACCAGTGTTTGGGGAGGTGGTTGCCATATAAAATGCAAATCCGCAAAAGAAAAGAAGACAGACAAAGAATGGGAAGAAATCGGTGATAAAGTCGAGAAAAAAGTCATGCGAAAATTAAAAGACTGGTCAGAGGATGAAGAAATAAATGGAAGCGATACAGAATGGAAAGATATTAGTGAAAAAGTTGAAAAAAAACTGAAGCGAAAGATTCGCGAATGGGCTGAAAAAGACTAATTTACCAGGCTAATATTAAGAGGCTTTACCTTTTTGATAAATTGTCCTGCTCCATTAATGGAACAAAAAAACGGCTTGCAAATTCTACGGCCTGTAGCAATGTAAAAATCTCTCTTTCTTCAGGATTATTTGCAAGCCATTGCTGAGCAATTTCATGGTCTTTTATAAATAACATATCTAAACACAAACTATCTGCACAACAAGTACCGGACTCTATTGTTCCCCAGTCTATACCGAAGCAAACCTCACCCACATCATCCAAATTTTCAATTATCGTCTCGGACTGCTCTATATGAAGAGGAGCATCAGTAATTCTACAGCGTGAATCGATTTGTACTTTCACTTCAAACATAGGGCTGATGGCTAAGGCATCTAAAGCACACATTGCATTTACTTGATATCCATTCACCGAAATTTTATTCTCCCGTTCTTCCATGGTAAAAGGATAAGCGCCGATAGGCTCGCCATTTTCGGAAAAAACCACCATATCATTTTTTCGTAAAACATTTACTGCATCATCCAGATCATCAACGTAAGTCGCCATTTCGCTCTTCGTTAAAATCCGTCCCCGGGTGATGAAAGAAAGAAGAATTTGTTGATGAAGCGCCCTAACCTGCTTAGTGAATTTATTCTGATTCGCCTTTAAAGGAAGGGCTCGATTCAATCGGTCTAATGCATCTTCTATTTTCATATATTTTATATTTTTTTCTGCAATGCAGGCATATGGAACACCTTGAGGTAGTTCTGCCGAAACCTGTCACGTTTATTAAGTATAAAGAGTGCTCTCAGTCACCAAACCCACCCGGTATGGCATACGAACTTTACCAATAATATCAAAAAAGGATTCAAAATCTATTTGTTTTGCATGTTTTAAAAATAAAAAACCCCGCGACATGTCGCAGGGTTTTAATAGAGCACAAACCTAAGAACAATTAGATCTTAATGTTTGCAGCCTGTGGACCTTTTGGACCAGACTCAGTGTCAAACGTTACCTGCTGACCTTCAGCAAGTGAACGAAATCCATCACTCACGATAGCTGAAAAATGTGCAAAAACATCCGCACTACCATCATCCGGAGTGATAAAACCAAAACCTTTAGCATCGTTAAACCATTTAACAGTTCCTGTAGCCATAATAAAATTACCTCAATAAAGTATAAAAAATAAATAGTGTGTTACAAATCTTACGGAGATAATTTACAGGAGAAAATACAGAATGCTACTGACAAGAACCTAGGATGAAATGTATCGTTGTGTAATACCTGCTGTTTAATCAACAATAATACACACCCCTAGTATATGGTTGTAATTGAGTATTACAAGCTAAATCGACTTTTATTTGCATAAAGACTGATAATAATCACTTTATTATGCTATTTGGACACATATTACCCCTATATTAGAAAACATAAGAGCAATGAGACGCCTTAAAACCTGTTACACTGGTTTTGTACATATATACGACTCGCTCTGATCGGTGCCTTTCTTGACAGAACCCCCTCACTGTAAGCCATAAATACTTTATAAATAGTATCTATCCAGACCACCTCATGTAAAAACATGAGCAGACTATAATTTTAACAACCATTCGACAGGCTATTTGGCTCACCTTGTCTTTTGAGTAGAATGTGCGCCGGAGTATACCCATGCAAGGCATTAGTGATATTAATATTATAGGCGTCGATGAAACTCGCCCCCCATTTATTCGAAAAGAACCCTACATAGATATATTTTTTGAACTATCACATCAGGCACCTATAGACTGGTGTAAAGATTTAAACAGTCAGTTTGCATTAAATAAGATAACAAGCAATTCCAGCATAAATGAAACAGAAGGTCTGTTTATTAAAACCTGGGTAAGAACAGCGGACGAAATAGAATCGTTACTTGAACAGCTTAAAAAAGAAATTTCTCAGTGTACTGATCAGTACATCGAACGTATTCGACTCAGTTCACAACAAGCTGGTGACGATACATATGAAACAAATAAATCAAGCGAACAGAAAAAACTTAATAATATAATCGCCTCACTTGTTTTTAATTAGGTGAATATTGTTTTATGAATCCTATTCGCTACCGTTATCGTACTATTGAATTTGGCAACTCTGACATTCATCTACGTACCTTACGTGATAGACAACAATTTTCTGATGAAAATAATATCGCCGCTGATCTGGGGATTTCTTCCGCCAGCTGGCCTTTATTCGGTGTAGTTTGGGACTCAAGTAAAGTTCTTGCAAATTTTATGTTTGAGTATGAAATCGATAATAAACGTATTTTAGAGGTAGGTTGCGGTATAGCTTTAACCAGCCTTATGCTTAGCCAACGTAACGCAGATATTACATCAACTGATTATCACCCCGAGGTTGAATCTTTTCTCTTAAATAACGTTATGCTAAACAAAGGCAAAGATATCCCTTTTGTTCGTACAGGGTGGGGAGATCCAGAGAGTAGCCTGGGTAAGTTTGATGTTGTAATCGGTAGCGATCTTTTATATGAAAGCGAGCACGTAAACTTATTGTCAGAATTTATTCATCAACATACGCAACCGGACTGTGAAGTTATTATTGTAGATCCAGGGCGAGGAAATCATGCCCGCTTCAGTAAAGCAATGGTAAAACTAGGCTATTCACATAGCCAGAGTAAACCAGAAAATATGAGTTATTTAACCAGGCCTTTTAAAGGACAGATACTTCGGTATCAACGAAATAGTTAATAATGTTTATTTATGATTTAAAAGTTGGTAAAAAATGTTTGAAAAAAAAGATAATATGAAAGCAGCTGATGAAATTGATACAATGACAAATGAGCATGATGCTATCGTCAAAAATGAAGCAATCAAATGCAAATACAATGTAATGAATATCGAAAAGATCAAAACACCGGAAGGTATGATCGGCGATAATTGGTACCAATATGTCGTCGGACAAGGCGCTTCAGAAATAAAAGGGCTGACGACAGGTACATTAAATCAAGTGACTGAACATGCTAATAACATTGTAGATGATCTAAATGACCGTTCAAAAGGGAAAAAAACAGGCTATACCTCAAACCAGAATAACAAAACACTGACTAAACCAGCCAGAGCATAAATCGTAACATTTTTTCTAAGAGCATCCAGATAAACAGGATATTTCCGCACAAGTTTCTTCTGCAGAAATAAATCCGATGTTCCGCTCCAACTCTTAACCTTTCTAAACTTCTTTTGGTATGATTCTTTATTCAATAAACATCAAAAAAGCTCTATACACTCGTTGGTGTTATTATTCGAAGTTTCGTTAATACTCGTTTGCTCAGACACTTTAAACTGAATGATTAGGGAGTGTAAAAGTGATGCCAGTTGTGCAAGGTCACCGCTATCAGATGTATTTTTCTGAGCCTTTAATATTGTTTGTGAAATTGCATTATTTATACTAAGAATAGTGTCATTAATCACACTTGAAGAACCTGACTGGTTAATACAAGATTCAGCAATATTTTTATTCATAGTATCAATTTCTGACAGCATATCATTTATTTTTTTCAAAGAGAGGCCTGCCGTGTTGACCAGACTGGCCGTTTTACCTGCCTGAATCTCACTTTGTTGCATTCCATTAACGGCACCATTGCTACTTTCCTGAATACTTGAAACAACATTTTTAATTTGTACAGTAGCATGTTGTGTTTTTAGCGAAAGACTTCTGACTTCATCCGCTACAACAGCAAAGCCCATGCCGTGCTCCCCTGCACGAGCGGCTTCAATGGCCGCATTTAGTGCAAGCAAATTAGTTTGTTCCGCAATTGTAGAAATGACATCAAGAATTTTAGTAACTTCATCACTCTCAGCAACCAGTTTATGTACCATTTCAGCGGAATCGTGAATTTTGCCGGAAAGATTATTCATTTCAGTCACTGCTGTAGTCACAACCTCATGACCATGTGAGGTTGATTCCAAAGCGATCTGAGTAGACTCTGATGTCAATTGAGCATTTTCAGCCACTTTTTCGATGTCTCTGGACATTTCCTGCATAGACTCCGACACTCTAGAAATGGCTTTTTGCTGGCTGGTTATGGCCTGGTTAGTGAGTTCATTTGTTTTAGCTGATTCATAAGAGGCTTCTGACAGATTATTTGCCGCCATATTAATTTGCTGCATTATATTTTGAATATTGGAAATAAAAGTATTAAACCAGTGTTCAGTTGATTTTAATTCTGTAACGTTATCCGTTTCCAGGCGTAAAGTGAGATCTCTGCTACCTTCAGCAATATTTTTTATAAGGTTAGAAATATCATAAAGCGGTTTAGTAATCGCTTTATTTAAGGTAAACCAAAACAAAATAATCATAACAATTATTGATATTACATAAATGAACGACACATAATATTTTGTTTTTTCAAATAAAGCCGTTATCTCATTTGATGACTTTTTGTATATATCTTCCGTTTTAACAACAACCTCACTTAATAATTTAATCGGTTCACGATCAATTCCTCTCACATATTTATCTGTTGTAATATGTGGATTATTTTCTGCAAGCTTAAAAACGGGCAACGCCTCTCTGTACCGATTACCGAGCCGTTTATGTTCATCAAGAAACTTCGTTGCCCGTTCTTTTAGTTCAGGATAATCAGCTGATAATGTAATGAGGTTTTCAACCTCTGTAATTGTTTTCTTTTCCTGCACAAAAAAACTATTTAAGTGTTTTTTGTAAAGCGGGTCACTATAGCCACGTAATAAAATATTCTTCCATTCCTGTATTTGAGTTTTAAAATGGATTTGTGATAATAGCGCACTATTTTGAATTTTATGGGTTTTATCGGACAGACCTGAATTAAATTCAATAACGTCTTCATATTTAAAAACCGCATACCCCGCTAATAGCGTTGTAACTAAAAGCCCAAGAGAAAATATTAAAGAAAGTCTTTTTTGAATGCTATTCATTTTAAACACCATGTAAACCTTAATTGATAAAATGCATATAGCAGGAAAGAACAAGAAAGCCTGCCGATGTGAGTTATCATTTTAATGGGTTACGTGTTGCAGTTTTATGACATCAAAAAAATATTTTATTTCATCTTTATGACATAAAAACAGGTATTATTTAATAAATTCATTCCTCTTTACAAGTTTATTACACTTTTATGACAATATACTGGTTATTAAACGGAGCCAGAATAAAGCTATGACTGAATTAAAGAATACTTTTATTTATCTCTATGTCGCGAAGCCAATAAAAGCCGCCTGCGGACGAGGCGCTTACGGAAAGTATAATCACAATAATACCCGTCAAAGTTAAATTATAATTTTCCAATGTAGAATACATTGTGCCACCGGCAGTGATAATTGCCACCGTAAAACAGTGCAACCATACTTTTGTTTTGGTGTGCACATTAGCAATAGCAGCTGTGATATAGCCACCGATGAACATAACAATAATTAAAACAGGTAAACCAATTAAATATCTAAATATACCTGAAATGTTTTTTAAAAAGGGAAAATCGGCAGCTATCATATTATAGCCAACAGCAATAAAAACATATGCCAGTTGCAATACAAGAAAGACAACGGCAACAAATAAACTACCTACCACTATCGCTTTTATACTTTTCATAGGCTGTACCAAATTCATCCGATGTCGGGGTTATAGACAACTTAATGGAGTCAGCCCCTGAGGTATCCCCACGAAATTAATAATAAAACCGATCAAAAACAACAACTTAGTAAAAAAAACTATTAATACTCGATTAAAACCACGTCATTGCGAAAGAACAAAGTGACTGAAGCAATCTCATGACAAAGAAGATTAACCATGAGATTGCCACGTCAACACTGAAAAACACCTGTTTTTCAGTGTTTCCTCGCAATGACCTATAACTCTAAATTTCGTGGGGACACCTCAGAGTCAGCCCCCATTTATTGTTCTATACTTTACAAAGCTATAGTCTGACATGATAACAAAATCTTTCTATTTCCGGACCATTATTATGGCAATAAAAAGACAAAGGCCAAAATCAGCTGGTTTGTACCAGCGCTATAAAAAGCTGGCAACCAGTAAAAAAGTTATTTTAATTGTCTTTATTATATGGTTTGTGCAAGCCTTACCAAAGTGGACGGCCGCTATCACTGCTGATGGAGAACTCTCTGCCAAAATTATGCGAATTTTTATCACTCCTTTAGAACACAAAAAATGAGGTTAGGAAGTACTAAATACAACACGAGTAACGATTTATAGTACTCTATTCCCGCTTTCTCCCTGCTTTTCAATACAGTCTTATAATTTATTATTCTATTTACCTAAACTTTAACCTTTTCATGCCGTTAAACCTACTTATGAAACAATCAGAAAGCACTGGTTCAGAACATTTAAATTTATCTGAAGTCATTAGCGCATTAAGTTACGCATTGGATTTAACGGAAGGGCAACCCGCCGGGCATTGTATTCGTTGCTGTTGGATTGGCATGCATATAGGTAGGTTAATCGGTTTGCCAGATAAAGAGCTCTGGAATCTTTATTACACTCTGCTGTTAAAAGATGCGGGCTGCAGTAGTAATGCCGCCAGAATCTATGAGTTGTATGGCAGTGATGATCGAAAAATTAAACATGACTTTAAAACTGTCAATGGTGAGAATCTGGGTGACATTGCCAAATTTGTATTTAATCATGTTGAAAGCGGTAAGAATATATTCAGCAAACTAAAAAAAATTAGCAAGCTTGCTATAAATGGCGATAAATACGCCAATGAGATTATTAGTACACGTTGTGAACGCGGAGCTGATATCGCAAAACGCCTTGGTTTTAATGAAACAATCGCCAATGGTATTCGATACTTAGATGAACACTGGAATGGAGGTGGTCGTCCATACCATATAAGTGGCCAGACTATTCCCATCCACTCCCGTATTTCATTACTTGCCCAGGTTGCGGACGTATTTTTTAAAGCACGCAGTAAAGAAGCCTGCCTTGAAGAAGTTAAAAGTCGTCGTGGCAGCTGGTTTGATCCTGAATTGGTAGATGCATTCTTATCTTTGCAGCTTAATGCTGATTTCTGGACGCAACTGAATAGCAATGCTATTCAGGACGTTATTCAAAATATGGAACCCAAAAGTGAACCCGTTATTATTGATGACGATCAACTTGACAACATTACCGCTGCCTTTGGCATGATTATCGATTCGAAGAGTCCATACACCTATAACCACAGCAGTCGGGTTGAAAAGTATACTCTTGCCATTGCAGATGAACTTAATATCGACACTTCACGGCGACATTTTTTAAAACGTGGCGCCTTCCTGCATGACATCGGTAAACTTGGCGTTAGTAATGACATTCTGGATAAACCAGGAAAATTGGACGCACAGGAATGGAAACTCGTGCAGGATCATGCCGCATATACCCATTCAATTTTGTCGCATTTAAAACCTTTTGCTGAACTTGCTCATGTAGCCGGTGCTCACCACGAACGACTCGATGGTGGCGGTTATCCACGAGGAATATCCGCAGAAGAAATCTGTCTTGAAACACGCATTATCACTGTTGCAGATATTTTTGATGCAATAACAGCAGAACGTCCATATCGTAGTGCAATACCTGTCGATAAAACTATCGAAATTATGAAAGCTGAAGTGCATACGGCAATAGATGAAGAAGTATTAAATGCTTTAATAAACAGGCTGGATGAATTTCAATTATAGTTTTTTATTTATAGTCACATCTTTTTGTATCGTCTGTTCATTGTTTAATATTTTATATGAACAACCCAAAATAGAACTATAAATTTATTCTAAGCCAGCACATTAATTTTCATTTCTGGCAGTCTCCCACGCATGTATTGCATGCATTCGGGTCTCACCCCAGTGATAGCCCCCCAGCTTTCCACTCTCTTGTATCACTCGATGACAAGGAATAAGAAAAGCAACAGGGTTGGCACCAATTGCAGTACCAACAGCGCGCGCAGCACGGGGTTTACCAATTTCGCTTGCTATCTGGCTGTAACTCGTCACAGTTCCCGGCGCTATAGCCAATAATGCTTTCCATACACTTAATTGAAAATTTGTTCCGGAAACATGTAAAGAGAGGGGTCGATCTAATTTTATATCCTGAGCAAACATTGAGTTAACAATATCAAGTGTACTCCCATAATTTTCATGCATAACAGCATGTGGCCACTTTTTTTCTAGTTCCGATAAATGCGACTCAAGTTCATTGATATCCATAAAAGCAAGTTTACAAATACCCTTTGCTGTAATCGCAATGAATATTTTTCCAAAAGGAGAATCGTGTATTGCATATTCAATGGTAAGACCTGCTCCACCATTTTTATATTCACCTGGTGTAACTGCTTCTAAACCAACAAAATGATCGTATAAACGTGAACCGCTGCTTAATCCTAGTGAATCAGAAACTTCCAGTAATGATTTAGACTCAGAGAGTAATTTTTTAGCACGTTCCACAGTGAGTATTTGTAAAAATCTTTTTGGGGTTACACCAGCCCAACGACAAAAAAGACGCTGAAAATGAAATGGGCTCATATGTAATGAAGCAGAAATGTCGTCCAGTGACGGTTGATGTTTAACATTTTCAGTTATAAATGAAATAGCCCTGGCTATTCTTTCGTAATCAGACATACCACTTTATCCACTCATTCATCACTATTTACAAACTCTTTGCATAAGAAACTTTAATTAAGTTCGATTAATCGAAACCCCACCATCAGCTAATAACGCACATCCCGTCGTAAAACTTGAAGCATCAGATGCTAAATAAAGTGCTGATTGAGCTATTTCTTCAGGTGACGCCATGCGCTTAAGTGCATAAAGACTCTCAACAAACTCAACTATCTCCGGTGTATTTGCAAAGGCTCTTCCCATTGGTGTGTCTGTTGCGCCTGGCAGTAACGCATTCACACGCAGCCCCTTAGGTCCAAATTCAGTTGCAAGTGCCTGTGTTAACCCAACAATACCCGCTTTACTTGCAGAGTATGCTGCGGTTTGAGGAAACCCCGCTGTATAACCAACAAAGCTTGAAGTAAAAATTAACGATCCCGAACCCCGCTCAAGCAGTGCTGGTATTTGATATTTAGCGCCAAGAAATGCACTTGTTAAGTTCGTATTTAATGTATGCTCCCATGCAGACAGCTCAAGTTGACAGGTATCCCCCATCCCTTCCATCGTACCCGCATTATTAAAAGCGATATCAAGCCCACCAAAATGTTCAATAGCCAAATCAACAACTTCTCTGGCGAAGTGCTCATCTTTTACATCACCCGCCAAGGCAATTGCACGACCGCCAGATTGGCCAATATCGTCGACTAGCGTATCAAGCTCCAGCTGTCTTCTTGCTGCAACAACGACGTTTGCACCTTCTTTTGCAAACAATTTTGACGTAGCATAACCAATCCCAGAGCTTGCACCCGTAACAATAGCAACCTTGCCAGATAATCCATTCATGAGCTTATTCCCCTTATAATATTTTGCAGTAAAAAAATATTATGAAAGGACAGCTCAAATAGCTCGACCCGAATCTTGCTATGTTTTTATCTAATGCAACAACTCTATAAACTCAACGCTTCCATTTATTTCTATCCTTTTAATCTGGCCCCCAAAGCAGTTCATCAAGATCTTTATCGTCGTCAGAATAGACCGGAACAACTTTTCCGTTACTGAACTGCACTCCCTCTTCTTCCAGCAGGCTGCGCTGCTTTTTATACGCTTCGCTACCTACCGCAAACGCAAGCGTACGATCAGATCGAACAACGCGATACCATGGCAAGAGTTCGGGTGACCGTCCCATCGCCTTACTCACCATACGCGCATGACGCGGGTAACCTGCTGCCCGGGCAACTTCGCCATACCCCATGACCCGACCACGGCCAATACCGGACACCACTCTCCATATTGCCGTATCGAATGTATTTTGAGAATAAGCCATACAATCTTATCGGGTAAAAAAACGCCTGAGACTGATTAAAGTGTCCATTTTATTTAATTATAAAATGCTTCAACCGTTCCTTTTATCTTTATCAGAAGCGGTTGCCCTCTACGATCCAGCGCTTTAGGAGAAGGAATTTTTACCCAGCCTTCACTAATGCAATATTCCTCGACATCGGTTCGCTCCTTACCATTGATCCGAATACCGATCGTGTGTTCGAAAATTTCAGCATCATGATGTGGACTACGAGGGTCGGCCGAAAGACGATCCGGTAAAACGGGCAAAGATTTAGTGTCGTTCATTTTAGTAACCTGGATTAAATAATAAGTACGCTATTGTAGGCAATATAAATATCCTACTCAAGAATTGCAGCAGAGCTAAAAGATCTTGCTTAACACTTGATCATACTAATAAGTATGATATTATCATACCGTAAAGTATGATTTTAAGGTTTTACTTATGTCCAGAACCATTCAAAACGCTGAACAAAAGCAGCATGCCATAGTCAGTGCTGCCGAAGCCTTGTTTTTACAGCAAGGTTACGCTGTCAGCAGTATGGATCAAATTGCAAAAAAAGCCGGTGTCACCAAACAAACGGTTTATCGTTATTTTGCTTCTAAAAATGAACTGTTTGCCGCGGTAATGCGACGTGTGCAAACTGCAAAATCAGAAGCTTATTGTTTTGGTTCCAGATCTGTAGCCAAAGAGCTAACCGGCTTTGCGAGTTATTTACTCGGCTTTCACCTGCAACAGCAGGCACTTGGGCTTTATCGCATCATGTTAACAGAAGCAGCGCAGGAAAATTTATTAACAACGTTTAAAAGTCAGGGACCGCAACACGTATTAAAACCTTTAATTGAGTACCTAAATGAACAAACTCAACTTGAAGACCCCAACTTTAGCGCACAAATGTTTGCAACCATGATTTTAGCACCACGAAATCAAATGTTAATGAGCCAAACCAGGAAGATGAAAAAATCTGCACAAAAAGAACATGTGCTAAAAGTGACAACATTATTTATGAACATGATTGAGACATAACAAAGACAGTATGTCTTGCTAACTAACATTATTTATTTTGGAGATACACTATGACTGATAATTTTAAAGAAAGATCAAAAGACTATGATAAGAACGATATGATTAAACAACTCTCTTCTGCCATCGGTAGTTGTATCATTGAAAATGTTGAACTGAATGAACAGATGCAAGTCCTGGACTTTGGTGCAGGCACAGGACTAATTTCTTCACAGATAGCACCGCATGTTGAAAAAATAACGGCCGTTGACATTTCTCAATCAATGTTAGACAAATTAACAGCAAAACCGGAGATTACAGACAAAGTACAGCCACTATGCCAGGATATTACCGTTAAACCTACCGGAAAAGAATATGATCTCATCATGAGCGCAATGGCAATGCATCATGTTGAAGACACAGATAATTTGGTTAAACGATTTTCTGAGCATCTGAAAGCAGGCGCAAAAATAGCCTTAGCTGATCTGGATAAAGAAGATGGCAGCTTTCATCCACAAGGCATGGAAGATGTTTATCATGAAGGCTTCGAACGCGATGAACTACAGGCCATACTGGAAAAATACGGTTTTAAAGACATCAACTTTGAAACAGCGCACACCATTAATGGCGAAACGCGACCCTACCCGATCTTTCTGGCATTAGCGACTAAAGCATAACAATTAAGTATTAGTCGCTATCGAAATGAATAAAACAGAGGTCTGACTTGGTTTAGCAACTATTAAATCAAGCTTATCCTTGCCGCTCCCCCACAAACTTTCAAATAAATGACGTCAGAGAAAAAGGGGAGATCACTGACAGCATTAACGCATTAATTTTCCGACATGCAGATTATTTTGTTCCTTTGCCTACCCTTTTTCCATCAACCTTCTGGCCATAAAAACATTGATGCTTGTGGAAAGTTTTAGCTGTTTGCGTGATATCGCCTTTGTCTCGTGGGTCGCCTGGGCGCTCATGGCTATTCATAAATGCTGCCACATCCCAGGCTTCCTGATCAGTCAGACTATTTGGTTTACCGAGCGGCATGTTAGCCTTAATGAAGCTTGCTGCGGTATTTACCCTGTGCATACCTGCTCCCCAATTAAAGGAACCCTTCCCCCATAACGGTGGAAAAGCGTAACGGCCATTCACTTTGGTACCCTGTCCCTTTGCACCATGGCAAATCGCACAATTTGCGGAAAAGATCTTTTTTCCACGATTGACACTCGGCTTGTTCTTTGTCTTTACAAGACGAGGATAACCTCGACCGGGCAAAGCTTTGCCAATACGTGCACCGCTCGATAACCAGTAATGGTAAGTAACCAGCGCAGTCAGCTCCTTGCTACCAAATGGAGGAGGTGAACCATTCATACTGTAAGTGAAGCAGCCCTGTATACGTTCATCAATGGTATTGACGCGATCATTCTTCTTTCGATAAGCAGGATACATTGGGTAGGCACCCCATAAAGGCGCCGAATCTGCCTGCTTTCCATTGTCCAGATGACAGTTAACACAATTCAAGTCATTACCAACATACTTACCGCGCAATTGTTGGGTATTATTAAACAATGACATGCCATAACGCACCGCTTCACCAAATGCATTATTCGGAATATCCTTTTCACCTGGCGGGACGAATGTAGCTGCACCTACAGGTGCAGCAGGTAATTCAACCTGATAATCCTTTTCTGCCGCCATGACATTTGTCAACGCCAGTGCCAGCGTAATAAAGCCGATACCCGTTAACATTTTAATGTGTTGGATTTTGGTAAACATAAACAACTCCTGAAATAGTCTTTAGTTTTCAACCATAGTAAGACTGGCCAGATAAGCACTCACGGCTTTTATCTCCGCCTCGCTTAAACGCATTGCCACCCCTTTCATGAGCTGGTTAGGATCGTTATGGCGCTGCCCGTTTCGCCAGGATAGAATCTGTTGCTCAATATAATCTGCCTGTTGGCCTGCCAATGCAGGAAAATGATCACCTATGCCTCTGGCACCAACACCATGACAGGCAAAACAGGCAGGCACATCGTTCGACCAGTTTCCGTTCTCTGCCAGCCTCTTACCCTCTTCCATCAAGTTGTCATTTGCAGCAGATCTGCTTGCTGCAACAGTCAGTTTCATTTTAGAAAAATAACCGGCAACGGCCCTGATTTCTTTCTCTGACAACGCACTGGCGATAGGACTCATAATGGGGTTTGTCCGGGATGCTTTACTAAAATCATGCAACTGCTTTTCTAAATAAGCAGAGTTTAACCCCGCGAGCCGGGGAAAACCCGCTCCCGCCTGACCACCGCCGTCAACACCATGGCAAGCAATACATGCCGTTGCACCTTTAGTGTTCCCTTGCATTGCAAGCATTTTTCCCAGTTCACTTGCCATGGCCATTTGAGTAAATGCCATAAGCATCGTGAGCAAAGTCATCCTGTATATTAGTTTCAACATAAGCTCCATTAGCTCCATTATTTTGCTTTAGGTACATTACAAAGTAAGGTTTAGACTATCAGTGTTTGAAATATTCAATAACAAAATTTTAACCAAACACCCAATATATTAAATATAGTGTAGACCGCGGATAAGCATAAATAAATCCTGGCCTACCCCTATGATTGTCATACCGTTCTGTGATTAAAGGTTCTGCATAGCTGGAAAATTTAATAACATGTCAGAACACAATATTCTCCAGCTTTCGCACACCTTTGAAGCAGTTTAATTGCTTGTGCACATTTCCAGAACATTACTATCATAAAGATAAAATCATCTATCGGCTTTAGGTTATTGATTTTAATCTAATAAATACATTTTCCTGTCACTGGCATAAATATTGTATTAACTACTATGTCTACAACAAACAAAGGAAGGAGAATATCATGAATAACTCAATTAATTATTCTGGCTTCACGGATATGTTTATTGAATCAAATGAAGACTTTGAGCCCTATGGCTACTCTGAAACTAACGACAGCCTGGAAAGAGAATATAACAATGTGCAATCCTATAAAGCAGGGTTTAATGACAGGGCCTACATATTTAATGATTAAAAAACTTTATAAATAAATGGTGTCAGAGAAAAATGCTTTCTGATGTTAGAAAAAACTTGTCTCTGACACCATTCATTATTCAAAATGTTTAAACTTTTCGTAGGCTTCTTTACCTTCAAGGTTTCCCATGTCAGCAGCAAGTTTTGCATTTTTTACCGCAGATTTCATATCACCTTTACGATAGTAACTACCACCACGTTCAACATAGGCTCGACTAACATTGGGATTGCGTTTAATAAAATTATCCCAGTGGCGAATAATTTTATCCCACGATCTGCTCTTAGCTAATATATAATCGACAAGCAGATAATAATTAATATCATCAGAATTTATTTGAATAGCCTGCTCTATCTCTTTCAGAGCTTGGTTATGTTTGTTACTTTCAATTAACGCCCTTGCCTTTCGATAGTGTAAATCAGCATTAGCAGGATCCAGACTTAGTGCAATATCGTATTTTTTAATGGCTTCAGTTGGCTTTTGGTTTTTACTAAGCTGGTAAGCTAAATAAGTCATTTTTGATGAAAGCCAATTACGTTGCGACAAGATATATTTGTCATATGGTTCTAACTCATAAGCACGTTCAATATCAGTTGTTGCATTAGTATATTGTTTTAATTTTCTGTATGTTTTTGAGCGCCAATAATAATAATCTGCATCTTCGGTATATAACTTTATCGCACGACTAAAATCTTTTAAGGCTTCTTTGTAATTCTCACGTCGATAACTATTTTCTCCTCGTTCTTTCAGGATTTTATGATTAAGACCGAATTCCAGTGCCTTATTATAATATTCCCCGGCAACACTGTATTTTTTAATAATTTGTTGCAAATTAGCCAAATCTAAATAGATATAGCCTTCTAATAATTTTAGCTTAGAATTACTATTTACATAACGCATTGAATCGATAATAAATAATTTCATTTTTTCATACGAACCACCCCAACGCGGTGTTAAAGCCCGTAGATACTGCCGCCTGACATGGAAGGTCGCTGAATTAAAGCCAATAGCTTTATTTACAATTAGCTCAGTTTCATTCCCCTTACCTACTGAATTGTAGATACCAATCAATAAAGAATACGCAATCATTGATTTTTCATATAACTTTAGTGCTTGTACAATATCTTTAGCTGACTTACTAAAATAAGTCTTCATCATTTCTAATTTATCTTTTTTTGTTTCACTCGCCCATTTACCACCCCGGACTTCCCAGGCTAACCGATAATAAAACCTTGCTCTTGCCAAATAAGGCTGATAATTATCAGGAGTGATATTAACCCATTCATTAAAAATAGATTCATAAGAACGGCTCTTTATTTCAAACGCATTGTAAGCTGTGAATAAAGTATCCTCGGCATAAATATTTTTTTCAGCTGCAGTTTGATGAGCATGCAACACCTCATTTAATTCAATAAATTTTTTTCCATCCAACAACATTCTGACACTCAGAATAATGTCTTCTGAAAAAGGTTTGTTATTGACGCTTGGTTTTTCAGCTAAAACAGAGTTATATGTTTTCTGTTCAGGTTTAACTTCAGGAGCCGGGTTTTTCTGGAAATTGGAATTTTCACGTTGAGATGGAGGCGGTTTATCACTAAACTGTACATTACCCTCTTCATCCACCCATTTATATATTTTTGCGTAAGCATTTTGTATGCAGATGCTTAAAACAACAATCAATGAAAGCCTGTATATATCCATATATTTTTCTTCTTTTGATTTTTAAATAATTCAATTCCGTTCGTGCTGCTATTGCTTTTGCATGAGATGTCTCAACATCATATTTAGTGCAGTTAGTACATTAAGATACCCTGTGCTTTAATTATTAAAAACCTCATTAACGATATTGACTAACTCATCACTACCTACATAACCAGAAGAGTCTAAAATAACACCACTATTATTTTCTATATACTTTATTTCTATTGACATTTTTTTAGTCTATGCATCTAACAGTTAAATATTCGAAATATCAACATTTTAAACATCTATATATCAACCTGTGTCTAAATAGCGTCATTTGTTAATAGTTATAGCGACTTTATTCATACTAATCAACTGTTCTCTTCTCAAACTTGCTTTTCGACTGCAACAAAAACGATAATACAACTTTTTTGCAAATAAAAAGTTGCAAGCAACTTCAGCAACTTTCCAAGCAACCACGTTCTTTTTAATATGCTTATTTAAATTGATTAAGAAATTTTTTATAGATACCTTTGTTCCAGGCACGTCCACCAAGCGCCTGATAACGTAACTTCCCTTCAGGGTCAACCAAAAACGTGGAAGGTAAACCTCGAGGTTGCCAGCGTTCAGTCACCAGCCCATCAGTATCCATCAACGGTACAATATCGGAAGCAATACTACCGAGGAAACTAAAAACCGCATCTTCAGTTTCAGCCGTATTAACAACCGCAAACTTCAAACGGCTATCTTGATAGTCATGCAGCGTTGCCTGAATAGTCGGCATCTCTTTTCGACAAGGCCCACACCAGCTTGCCCAGAAGTGCACAAAGACCCAATGTCCCTTTAACTTTGACAGGTCAAATTGATTCCCATCCATGTCATTAAGCACTAACGCAGGTGCCTCTCGTGCATCCATGCGAATAATACCTTTCGGCAATGTCTCTGCAACAACAAAGGTATTGGCAGAGAACAGTAAAATAAGGGATGAAAGAATAATGTTCTTCATTTTTGTACCGCATCTTTACAATAAATGTCGTTTAATTGAACCGTTTTCATTTTACCTTTTTTATTTTCATCCCTGGCAAAATTTAAGGTCAATGAAAAAGGATGCATTTGCATCGGCAGTGTAATATTACCACTCACACTTTCGCCGGGGCGGGCATCCCTTGTTTCAGGAAAGAGCGTCCAACCAAAGGTTGAACGATATGCCTGTTTAAGCTGCATTTCATCCCACTGTTTATTCCAGTAGGTTTGTTTATATCGTGGAATCATTTTACCATTTTTGTGAAACAACCAGTTATCGAGCTCAAACCATAAAAGATCATCGCTTTTGTTTTTAAGAATAACCGTCACATAACAAGATTGGACAGCACGTGCTATCGCCGCTTTAGGAAACCCGCGCCCCTCGTAAAAAGCGGCAACCTGTTCCGCAGAGCGATAAATAAACCGAAGATAAATATCCTCATCTTCATAAACATCTTTTTTATTTTCTGCCGCCATCAAGGGTGTAGCAGGAAGTAAGAGTAACAGCAGAACAAGTAATGCCAGCAAGCGCAAAACGATATCGCCTATCGAACAAGTAGAATAAAAGTATCGTTTTTTAAAAAGAGATATTGTCATATTATTCTCTTAAATCAGAAACCTGAGGGAGGGATATTCCCAGTAATTTATTCTTCATTTTTTCTGGAGAGGTCTTACCGATCATGGTGAGCAGTACAGACTCATCGATAAACTTTGAACTAAGGGTGCCAATTTTTGTTTTATCAACATAAACATCAATATTATCGGGAGTGATATAGTAATAAACGGATTCTCCCTCATTCACGCCAGGCATTTTTTTTAGAAATTCCTTAACATCTTTTACTTGCCGATCACAGTCCCGAATACAGGAACTCGCCACATCTTCAGTCCAGGCGGCAACCAGTTTTTCTTTTGAAACATCCATAAGAAATTCCATTTTCACGAGTTTTTTCTCTTTGTTAGAAACAATGTCCTCGTAATCGCTATTCTTTTCTTCGAGGTAGAGGAAAATTTTATAAACTTCAATATTAAACCAGGTCGCCGTTTTAATATTCTGTCCATTTAAAATAAATTTGGTGTTATTAAATTCGAATGCGGATACGGTTTGCGTCATGACCATGAGCAGCAAAAAAACAAGAAACAGCAAAAACGAGTTCAGGCTTATTTTTCTGTTGTTAGTATTCATTAATACCATAATATAGTCCAACCTGTTTTATTTGTTCCATCTCTTTCTCAGGTCATTGAAACACAAGAAGAAGCGTCACAGCAACCGATTTACCCTGATGCTAAAGTTGCAGCTTCTTTAAAATAAGGGCCCGATTACATTTAGCTTGCATTTAATCAAGCCTGCCCCCATTACTGCCTTTACTGTTAAGCTAACTCGTTATAGATGGTATATTTACACCCCAAAACAAGAAGATAGGATCGGTCATTCTCGCACTGCTGCAATATCAAAGAGGTTTAAATAATGAAAGCACTCGAAACCAGAATACCACCCCCCGCTATTGCCCTGGCCTTCGCCGCATTGATTTGGTGGATGGCCAGTTACCTGCCACAAATTGACATCGAATTTATGCCTAAGATAGTTATAGTAAGCATGCTAGTGGCGATTGGCGCGATCTTTGACCTCTCTGGGTTGGTAACCTTTCTCAGAGCCAAGACAACGGTGAATCCAATGAAACCTCACGCATCCTCTGCCCTGGTGACGACAGGAATCTATAAAATCACCCGTAACCCTATGTATGTTGGCCTGGTATTTATCTTAAGTGGCTGGTGTATTTACCTGAATTCTCCCGCAGCACTTATTGGCGTGGCTGGATTCATTCTTTATATCCACGCTTTGCAGATATTACCGGAAGAGCGAATGCTTATTACCTTGTTTGGCGAGGAGTACATAGAGTATCAATCCAGAGTTCGCCGCTGGTTGTAGCTGCAGATATCACTTAAGTTAAAAAAGTTAATAAAAAAAGGGGGCAGATTTGATTTAGGGTCTATTAAATCAAGTCTGCCCTTTTTTTTTGACTAAATAGGAGACAGATTGAACCTCCCCTATTATTACCTAAATTCGCTAATATTAAAGGGAACTCACCTCTTTAATTTCGTAAAAAAAGACTATACTTAAGTTAGAACAAATACAAAAAAGAGAGATTTTAATCATGGCTAGTAAGAAAAAAGCATCTAAAAAACGTTCTTCAACAACAGTACATAAAACCGTAGCAACTCGAAAACGTAATGAATTAACTAAACAACTTAGAGCAGATTTAAAAGCTTCACGAGAAGCACTAAAAGCTGCGAACGCTTCTGCACGTGAAGAAATCAAGCTGGCTAAAGCAGCTGCCAAAGCTGAGGTTGCTGTGTTAAAAGATCAACTTAAAGCCATAATGAAACGTGAAAAAGCATTGATAAAAATGGGCGAAGAAAAAACAAAAATGATGTGGAAAACCGCTGAACAGTGGGAAAAGAAACAAGTCTCAAAGATTCAAAAAATGTTTAAGAACGCACCTAAAGCCTAAATCATTTATATTTATTAAGTAGGCTATGGGTAAAAAGGATCGGAGAGGTTAACAAATTAATCCCTCCGTCCCCTTTTAACCCCGTTTTTATACTTTAATTAATTATTACTTTAGCTGGATTTTTTCTTTAATTTAGCTTCGGTACCTTTAATGAATTTCAAACCCCATTGAGCAACTTCATCAACAACTGGAGCTAATGCATCCCCTTTTTCCGTCAACAAGTAAGCATAACGAACAGGACGTTCTTGATAGGCTTCTTTAGTAACAATACCATTTTCCACTAAGCGTTTAAGTCTTTCAGCAAGAATATTTGTTGGAATGCCTTCTGGTGAGGACTGAAACTCACTAAAGGTTTTCTTCCCCAAAAACAAATCCCGAATAAGAATCAATGTCCATTTATCACCGAGAAAATCTAATGTTGCGGTAATTGGGCAGGGAGAACGGGCAAACGTCGGTTTTATTGCCTTTTTGATCAGTTTTTTCTTTTTTGCTGTCATATAGCTATATTAGCAGACCACAACTAACTTGCAATTTTAAAGTCTCTTGCTAAACTATAGTAACTTGCATTTTAAAAGTTACTAAAAATATAAGGAGATTAACAATGACAACAAGCTCAATGAAGCATGAAACCCAGCCATACCTACTACCCGTGATACTAGCCGCATGGTTCTTAGTGATACTTGGATTAAGCATTAACCAGTTTTTTATTCCCGAACGAGGTATTCCCCCCTTCAACTTGCTCACAACAGGGGTAATTTCGATTAGTACATTTTTTCTTGCCTATTGGAAAATTTCTCAATTCCGCGCTTATATACTCAACCTGGACATGAGGTTACTCGTTATGTTGCATAGCTGGCGAACACTTGGGCTGGGATTTATTTTTCTTTACTACGTAGAAGAGCTACCTGCTTTGTTTGCGTATCTAGCCGGACTCGGGGATGCAATCGTCGCGGTCACTGCCGTTTTTCTTGCCTACAGAATGTTCACAAAAAAAAATGGTATAACAAAAAAATTAATACAACGTTGGAATACTTTTGGAATAATCGATTTTATTATTGCAGTTTCAATCGGGGTGTTAACGCAGACAGACGCCATCTTTTATAATTCTAGCGGAATTGACAGTGACTTAATGACACAGTTTCCATTTGTGTTGATACCCTCTTTTCTTGTTCAGCTGTTTACCCTGACTCATATTATTATATATTTACAGTTGACTAATAAATATTCAAACCAAAGTACGATCCGTTTTTAAGTCCAAAAGTGGGACAGAAGGATTATTTATTAACCACTTAAATAAATTGTTCATTATTTAATCCCTCCGTCCACTTTAACTTCCCCGTAATCCCATGTATGTTGGCCTGGTATTTATCTTAAGTGGCTGGTGTATTTACCTGAATTCTCCCGCAGCACTTATTGGCGTGGCTGGATTCATTCTTTATATCCACGCTTTGCAGATATTACCGGAAGAGCGAATGCTTATTACCTTGTTTGGCGAGGAGTACATAGAGTATCAATCCAGAGTTCGCCGCTGGTTGTAGCAGCAGATACCACTTAAGTTAAAAAGGTTAATAAAAAAAAGGGGGCAGATTTGATTTAGGGTCTATTAAATCAAGTCTGCCCCCTTTCAGCCAAAGTAAGGTAAAATCAGCTTTCATTTCTATCAGGTCATTTATATGCAGCTCAAAGAGATTGATAAGGTTCGTTATAGCAAGCATTACAAGATAATATTTGCCGGCATCGCATTTGTTCTTTTAATTATCGCACCCGCAACTTCTGCATTATTTATTTCCCTTTTTAGTAACCCCGAAGGTGCTTATTTTTATCACAATCTGGCCGGTGTCGTCATCGGCGTGGCTATTGTCGCTATTGTTCTCACTAAATTTCGGCAGCATCCTTTTATGCTTGAAGTGGTCTATGTTTGGGAATTAAAACAACAGCTAAATCGAATACGGCGCAAACAACGCAAGATAGAAGCCGCAGTTGAAAATAATGATAAAGATGCCATGATCATCATGAATTTTATGCTCCATGGTTCAAAACAACTTTATCAACTAGACGATAACACCCTTACGATGGAAGATTTACTGAGAAAAATCCAGATTCATGATGAACGTATGAAAGTGGCAGGATTGAGTTCATCCACAGACTCGTATAACCCTGAGATGTTAAAACAATATTAAACGACGTGTTCTATTTGTTCCGATATTTAAAGGGCTCTGCCCCCCCTTAATTATTAAATCCCCCTTTTATTGAAAATTTCACAATCAAATGTTGACATAGTCCTAACTCGAACTATAATAGTCCGTATTAGTACTAATTACGGAATCAACTGATGTCAAAAATTACAGTAGAAAATGCAGCAAAACAGGACTTTATGCCGTTAATGAGAGAACTTGTTCATGCCTATCAGGCCTTAGCAGCATATGACTCAGCAGGTTATCGTGATTCAGACTTAACAGTTTCACAGGCTGATGTACTGTTTACATTAGGAAATACAGATGGCATGACATTTAAGGAAATTGGTGAAAAAACCCTTATTACTAAGGGCACATTAACCGGAATAATTGACCGGATGGAGGATAAAGGGATAGTAAAACGAATATCGATGGTAGATGACCGTCGCTGCACAAGGGTTTCTTTGACAGCTAAAGGGAATAAATTATTTAAAATAGAATTTCCCCGGCAAATCGAATACATCAAAAAACGTTTTGATCGTATGGATAAGAAATGTAAAGCTCAGGCACTTGAGAGCCTGAAAAAAATTAGCGAAATATTTAAGTAAAAAAATTTAACACAATAGTACTAACTAGAACTAATAACCAACAGGAGAAAGATAATGAAAAATAAAAACATTGATATAGCAACACTCATCTTACGTGTAACACTTGGAACCATATTTATTGCCCATGGCTTATTAAAAGTTATGGTTTTTACACTACCAGGAACTGTGCAGTTTTTTGATTCAGTCGGTTTTCCCGGCTGGATGGCCTATGTTGTCACATTAGCTGAAATATCTGGTGGTATTGCTTTAATAGCAGGTATTTATGTACGTCAAGTCGCTTATGCCATGATTCCAATCTTAGTCGGTGCATTTTATGTACATAGCGGCAATGGCTGGCTGTTTACTAACCAAAACGGCGGTTGGGAATATCCATTATTTTTATTAATTGTAACTTATGTTCAAGCCCAACTGGGTGCTGGAAAATATGTCTTATTGTGGCCACAACAACAAACCTCCACGACAACAGCTTAAATCAACAAAAAAATAGAAAAATAGGTGTCAGAGAGCAATAATAATTGGTCTCTGACACCTATTTCCTTTAAAGTGCCCTGCCCCTTTAATTTTTAATATTTAGTTTAACCATATTAAATAAATGATGCCTTATTATTGCAGCCATAACATACGTTTAAAAAATCATTAAAGGAAATATTTTCGTCTTCATTAAAATTATTTTCAGTAAACATTAATTTTTGTATTCGGTCTACCCGAAAACTACGGTAACTTTGTCTTAGCTCGCACCAGGCGGCCAGTGTCCATACTTTACCCCAGAAAAATAAACCCAGCGGCCTCAGTTCACGTTCTGAATTTTCATCTTTGAGACTAATGTATTCAACCCGAATAATTTGATGTGCATTAATAGCTTCACGAATGTCATCAAGCAGTCCGGCTGTTGTTACATTGGTCAAAATTTCAGGAACATAGAGTCGTGGTTTAGCCAGTTCAGCTTTTAAGTTGTCTGGCAGCACGGCTTCAATTTTATCCAGTGCAAACTCTGCAGAACGTGCCAGTTTGGTGCCTGCCCAGGTTTTAGCCATTCGTGCCGCGATGACTAAGGCTTCAATTTCATCCTTGGTAAACATAATCGGCGGAATATCGAAGCCACGACGAAGCACATAACCGACACCTGCTTCACCTTCAACAGGTACACCTGATAGCATTAAATCCTGAATGTCACGGTAGATGGTGCGCTCAGACACTTCCAGTTTTTCAGATAACCATCTAGCCGTTGTTAAACGACGGTTACGTAGGTATTGAACAATCTGAAAAAGTCGGTCAGCCCGGCGCACTGTGTTCTCCCTGAATTAATGCATAGAATGAATACCGACACGATTACCCTCTGTGTCGATAAAATGTGCAATGTACCCAATTTCATCACCAAGATGAGTTTTGGGAATGATAACTTTACCACCCGCATCTTCTACTTTCGACAAGGCAGTGGCAAGATTATCGCCGCCATTAAAATAGACAATACTGCCGTCCTTAGAAGGTTTAAAATCCATACCGTAGATAATTGCGCCAGAAACAGATGTTTTGTCGTCGTGTGGGAACAGCCCCAGTTTTAATCCATCCATTTCTTCTTCAACGATATCGACATCAAGAATATCATGATAAAACTTTAGTGCACGCTCAAATTTCGTTACCGGTATTTCAAACCAGACTGCAGTATGAGGGGTATTTTTTTCCATTGTTGTTTCTCCATTATTGAGTATGTCAGGTTGACAGTGGAGAGTTTAAAACAGGTCTACTGACAGCATAGTGTCAGTAATGATTGCTCTCTGACACCTGTTTCCCCTTTAAGTAAATCGAGAGATAGGGGTTTGGCGATAATACAATTCCAGAAGGTTATGAATTTCAGGAAAGTGTTTTCTTACCTTCCCAGGCTTCTCAAAAAACATTTCACTAAACACAGAAAAAAACTCTGCCGGGTTAGATGCCGCGTAACAATCAAAACCATGCAACTGATTGCTTTCACATTTATCCTGAAAATAATCGTAAGCTTTTGTAAATTCTCTTACCCACTCACTGGAATCAACACCGTCATGCAAAGGAGGAAAACCATTCGCCACTCCATTTTGCATATCCAATTTATGTGCAAATTCATGAATCACCAGATTACTACCATCTTCAATGCCACCCTCTTTTGCAGAAGGCCAGGATAGAATAACCGGCCCACGTTGCCATGCCTCGCCAAGTGTGTGTGTCCTGTCATGATCAACAACGCCATTTTCATCCATTACCTGTCGGTTTGTAATAAAATCATACGGATAAACAATAATCGTTGAAAAATTGTCGTAACAACTCAGCCCTAATCGTAAAATCGGTAAACAGGCCTGAAGTGAAATAATAAGCATCACGTAAGGTGTAATTTGAAATCCTTTTGCACCTTCAAACACCTTATAATGCATAAACAAGATACACAGTTCTTCAAGCGACTGCTTGTCTTCTGCACTCAATCCTCTTAAAAAAGGTAGGTGGCTATAAGCCTCATTCCACTGCTCACGGGTAATGGGAGAATTTTTAATAATGTTGCGATTTCTGGATTCTTTAAATAAAAACGCGTTAGCAAATTTTACGAGAAGATACAGAGCCAAAATAAACAAAAATATTTCTAATAAAACAATCATTTCGCCCCCTTTAATTCTACAAAAAATAGTACCATGTACACAAATATACAAATATACAAATAGTGAATACAGAGCCCCATAATGACGAAAAACGATACTTCAAAGACTAAAGCTATACCGACTCATAAACCTCGCCCCATGATCGACATGTTATTTAGCATCATTATTCCTTCTGCTATCCTGATGAAATTAAGTGGAGACAGTGATCTTGGTGCAACAACCGCATTACTCGTTGCGTTAGCTTTCCCTATCAGCTGGGGCGTATTCGAGTTAGCTAAATACAAAAAGTTTAATTATATTGCCCTTCTCGGCTTAATCAGCGTATTACTCACCGGCAGTATTGGTCTGTTACAACTGGATAACCAATGGCTCGCCATTAAAGAGGCCAGCATACCTGCCATCATTGGTCTTGCGGTACTCATCTCAACCAGAACCCGCTACCCATTAATTAAAACTCTACTTTATAACCCAACGATTTTGAACACCGAAAAAATTAAACTTAAACTCGAAGAACAGGGTAATACAGCCGAATTTGATTCTCGCCTGTTAAAAGCCACATATCTACTCGGCGCGACTTTTGTTGTTTCGAGTATTTTGAACTACCTGCTCGCCAAATGGATTGTCACGAGCCCGTCAGGCAGCGCAGCCTTTAACGAAGAACTCGGACAAATGACGCTACTCAGCTATCCCGTTATTGTTATTCCATCTATGGTTATGATGGTGGGAATATTTTATTACCTATGGCGTACCATTCATGGCATGACCGGACTCTCGCTCGAAGAAATCATTCATCAAAATGAAAAATAAAATAGCCGTTGAATAGAATAAATAGTGTCAGAGATCAATACTCTGGTCTCTGACACCTATTTTTGTCAGGTTCTGGAGTTCCCCCAGTTTTAACGGACAGTTTAATTAATCAAATTTAAAGCTATTTAGTTTATATTTTTTATATTTAGTCCTATTTAATATGACAAAATTACTATTTTTTAAACCAAGCTATTGAAATAGTTTATTTTCTAGATAAAATGTCCATTATGGTTAGACAAAATGAAAAAAAATTAAACCGTCTTCTTGCTGAGTGGCCATCTGATACTGTGGCAGTATTACCATGGCTAAAAAAACGGGGCATATACCGCCAACTTGCCGATTCTTATTTTAGA
>Ga0316208_1000401_pt1 | contig 54806 bp, 42 predicted proteins | sample 3monopyrite_MG_FD_204944 | JGI IMG/M metagenome (GOLD analysis project Ga0316208, IMG submission 204944) | Microbial mat bacterial communities from mineral coupon in-situ incubated in ocean water Damariscotta River, Maine, United States -... | ecosystem: Environmental > Aquatic > Marine >... | reverse complement strand
CAGCGAGAGCCTCAGCAGCGAGAGCCTCAGCAGCGAGAGCCTCAGCAGCGAGAGCCTCAGCAGCGAGAGCCTCAGCAGCGAGAGCCTCAGCAGCGAGAGCCTCAGCAGCGAGAGCCTCAGCAGCGAGGGCTGCGGTGAGTTGGCCACGATGGATTCCGTCGTCCGGTGTTTCCTTGCTCGATCGCTGGCGGAGCCGACCGCTGGCGCTTCGGAGCCACTCGCTGGCGCTTCGGGTTGGTATGGAGATAGCGTATGAACCATGCACGACCGTTTGAGCCTCCAATGCCTGAGCCACTGGCCTTCTTTCTCACATGGCCGGCTTATGGCACGTGGCTGCCAGGCGACGAACGCGGCTGGGTCAAATATCGCAGCGGCTGGAAGCCTCCGGACCCGACTCTGAAAAAGGCTGCCGCGGCGAGGATGACGGAAGACGCGTGCGTTCTCACTCGCGAACAGCGAATCATTGTGGAGCAGACGATTCGAGATCATTGCGTCATTCGCAGCTGGGAACTCTTTGCAGTGAGTTGCCGTTCGAATCATGTGCATGTTGTTGTCGCCGCAAACATTTCACCGAAGGAAGTCTGCCGGCAGTTCAAGTCCTGGTGTACGCGACGACTGAAGGACACCAGGCGTCATCAGCACGACGGACCTCGAAACCTCGCGAGAACTGGTGGGCCGAACGCGCCAGTACACGGTTCCTGAACGACGAAGCCAGTCTCGAATCGGCTGTCATTTACACGTCCGAAGCGCAGGACAGAAAAGAGCGCGTTCACTGATCACGCACACAATCTCCAAGAGCAATTTTTCCTTCAACACAAACCCGAAGCGCCAGCGAGGGAGCAGATCCCAAACGAGTGTCTGCCAGGGGATCGGTTTCAAACCGGCGCCAGCGAGGGGATCGGTTTCAAACCGGCGACAGCACTCCCTCGACAGCATTCCCTCGACAGCATTCCCTCGCTGGCGCTTCGGGTTCGAATGAAATACACCTTTGGCCTTTTCCTGGGGCAGTGACATTTAATGACTGACAACTCTCAACCTTCACCCGTCGACCCTCAACCTCCGGTCAGCCTCCAGAGCCCTTCACTCCTCGACCAGCTCATCCGCTTCTGCCTGGAAAACAAACTGGTCGTGGCCCTCATGATTCTGCTGGTGCTGGGCTGGGGTGTGCTCGTCGCTCCGTTCGACTGGGACGTCGGCGGGTTGCCGCGGTTTCCCGTCCCGGTGGATGCGATTCCGGACATTGGCGAGAACCAGCAGATTGTCTTCACCGAGTGGGTGGGACGCTCGCCGGAGGATATCGAGGACCAGATTTCGTATCCCCTCACGGTGTCACTGCTCGGGCTGCCCGGTGTGAAGACAATTCGCAGTTACTCGTTCTTCGGCTTCTCGTCGATTTACATCATCTTCAAAGAGGACGTTGACTTTTACTGGTCGCGCAGCCGGGTGCTGGAGAAGCTGAACAGTCTGCCGGCGGGCACCTTACCCGAAGGCACGCAGGCGGCACTGGGGCCGGATGCCACCGCACTCGGACAGATCTACTGGTACACACTGGAAGGCCGCGATCCGGAAGGCGACCCCATCGGTGGCTGGGATCTGGACGAACTCCGCACGACTCAGGACTGGTATGTCCGCTATGCGCTGATGTCGGCTGAAGGCGTCAGCGAAGACGCTTCGATCGGCGGTTTTGTGCAGGAATATCAGATCGATGTCGATCCGGACGCCATGCGGGCCTTCAACGTCAGCCTGGAGGAGGTCTATAAGGCGGTCAAGATGTCCAACATCGACGTCGGTGCGCGGACGATCGAGGTCAATAAGACCGAGTACTTTATTCGCGGACTGGGCTTCATCGAAACGGTCAATGACATCGAGCAGAGCGTCATCAAGGACAACAACGACGTTCCCGTTTACGTCAGCGATGTCGCGGACGTCTCGCTCGGCCCGGCACTGCGGCGTGGTGCTCTGGATAAAGGTGGAGCCGAAGCCGTCGGCGGTGTCGTCGTCGTGCGGTACGGATTTAATCCGCTGGAAGCCATCAAGAACGTCAAAGCAAAAATCGCCGAGATCGCGCCTGGACTACCGACGAAAGCCATCGTCGATTACCACAAAGTGAAGCGCACCGAGGTGGAAACATTCGCGGCCGACCTCGGCTTCAGTGCCTACAACGGCAGCGAACTCAACCAGGAGGACTGGCTGGACTGGCTGCTCACACGCCCGGTCCGCGTGGATGAGTCGAAGGTGAAAGTGGAAGAAGTCGAAGCGTTTGCACGCGAACATGGTTTTGAAGCGTTCATTGCGAGTCCAGAGTCGCGGGGGAGTCCAGAGTCCAGTGTCGAGAGTCCAGAGCCAGGGGACGAACATGCCGGACACGGCGGGGCACATCAACACGCTGGACTCGCTCCCGACTCTCAACTCTCAACTCTCAACTCTCAACTCGACCAGGCCGAGTGGCTCAGTTACATCCGCGAGACGCATCGCACCGAGCGACCCAGGTGGCTGATCGCACCGCATGACCAGTGGCCGGAGTGGATCAACACCAGTCACGTGACGGTCGTGCCGTTTTACGATCGGACCGGGCTGATTTACGAGACACTGGGGACGCTGGATTCGTCGCTGTCCGAGGAAATCCTGGTCACGATCATCGTCGTGCTCATCATGGTGCTGCACCTGCGGAGTTCATTCCTCATCAGCGCGCTGCTGCCACTGGCCGTATTGATGTGCTTCATTGCGATGAAGACGTTCGGAGTGGAAGCGAACATCGTGGCGCTGTCGGGGATTGCCATTGCGATCGGCACCATGGTCGACATGGGGATTGTCCTGTGTGAGAACATTCTCAATCATCTCAACGAAGCCGAAGAGAATGAGGACAAACTGGAAGTTGTCTTTCGTGCGACCAGTGAAGTCGGCAGCGCCGTGCTGACGGCTGTGGCCACGACCGTCGTCAGCTTTTTACCGGTCTTCACCATGACGGAGGCCGAGGGCAAGCTGTTCAGGCCGCTGGCATTCACCAAGACGTTCGCGCTGGCATCTTCCGTGATCGTCGCCTTGACGATCATTCCGCCCGCCGCACACCTGCTGTTCGCCGGCCGGGTGAATTCCGAGAAGCTGAAACGAGGCCTGTTGATTGGTCTGGTTGTGGCCGGGGTCATTGCCGGGTTTGCCCTGGTGTGGTACGTCGGAGCCATCATGGCTCTGCTCGGACTGTGGCATCTGGCGGGTGAGAAGGTTCCGGGGCAGATTCGCAGACACGGCTCACTGATGTCGAACGGCATCGCCACCCTGCTGGTGGGCGTACTGCTGACTGAACACTGGCTGCCGCTGGGACCGGAGAAGGGGCTGCTGCGGAATCTGATCTTTGTGGGTGGTCTGATCGGGGGTCTGATGCTGTTTTTCCAGATCTTCCAGCGCGTGATTTATCGCCCGCTGCTGACCTGGTGCCTGGAACACAAACTGCTGTTTCTGACCGCGCCGCTCGCACTGCTCCTGCTGGGTGGCAGCGTATGGCTGAGCTTCGACACGGTCTTCGGCTTCGTGCCGTGGACTGCTGACAAGGTTGGCATCGGCGCCGAACGGGTACGGACCACCGCTGCCTGGTCGAAGATGAGTCACGCCTTTCCGGGCCTGGGCAAGGAATTCATGCCGCCACTGGACGAGGGCTCGTATCTCTATATGCCCACGACGATGCCCCATGCGTCGATCGGTGCGGCGATGGACGTACTGCAGTTGCAGAACAAGGCCCTGATGGCGATTCCCGAGGTCGAATCCGCCGTCGGCAAGGTCGGCCGAGTCGAAAGCCCGCTCGATCCCGCACCGATTTCGATGATCGAAACCATCATCAACTACCGCCCGGAATACCTCACCGATAAGGACGGGCACCGTGTGGATTATCGCTACGACGATGAAACCGGTGAATTCTCCCGCGACGGGAATGGCGAACTGATTCCCGACCCGTCCGGGCGACCCTATCGCGTGTGGCGGGATCACATTCGTAAGCCGGACGACATCTGGAAAGAAATCGTCGAGGCCGCCGATGTGCCCGGCACGACGTCGGCTCCGAAGCTGCAACCGATCGCCGCGCGAATCGTGATGCTGCAGAGCGGCATGCGCGCACCGATGGGCGTCAAAGTGAAAGGTCCGACACTGGAAACCATCGAGCGTGTCGCTCTGAAAATCGAACAGTTTCTCAAGCAGGTGCCCAGCGTCGAGGCCCCCGCCGTCATCGCCGACCGTGTGGTGGGGAAACCGTATCTGGAAATCGAAATCGATCGCGACGCCATCGCGCGGTACGGCGTCATGATCCGCTCCGTGCAGGATGTCATCGAAGTCGCCATCGGCGGTCGGAAAGTCACGACGACGGTTGAGGGCCGCGAACGCTTTCCCGTCCGCGTGCGGTACCTGCGCGAGTTGCGCGACACGCCGGAATCGATGGGCCGTGTGCTCGTACCGGCACCGGGCGGGGTCCAGATTCCACTCGAACAGCTCGCGACGATCCGCTACGTGCGCGGACCGCAGGTCGTCAAAAGTGAGGACACGTTCCTGGTGGCGTATGTCCTGTTCGACATGAAACCTGGCAAAGCAGAAGTGGACGTGGTCGAAGAATGCCAGCGGTTTCTGGAACAGAAAATCTCCAGCGGCGAACTCATCCTGCCGCCTGGCGTGAGTTACGCCTTTGCCGGCAACTACGAGAACCAGGTGCGTTCCCAGAAAACGCTGTCCATCGTGCTGCCACTGGCGCTGTTCATCATTTTCATGATTCTCTACTTCCAGTTTAAGTCAGCGATCACGACGTCACTGGTTTTCAGCGGCATCATCGTGGCCTGGGCCGGCGGATTTCTGATGATCTGGCTGTACGGCCAGGACTGGTTCCTGAACTTCTCCATTTTCGATACGGATATGCGGACGCTGTTTCAGGTGCATCCGATCAACCTGAGCGTCGCGATCTGGGTCGGCTTCCTGGCGCTGTTCGGTATCGCGAGCGATGACGGCGTCGTGATCACGACGTACCTCGATCAGAGCTTCCGCAAAAAGCAGATTGACACGATCGAAGACGCCCGCAAGGCGACGATCGAGGCCGGCCAGCGCCGCGTCCGTCCCTGCCTGATGACCACCGCGACGACCATCCTCGCCCTGATCCCGATCCTGACCTCAACGGGTCGCGGAGCCGACATCATGGTCCCGATGGCGATCCCCAGCTTCGGCGGCATGACGATCGAGGTCATGACAATGCTCGTGGTTCCGGTGCTCTACTGCTGGGTCAAGGAGACGAAGATTAAATTTGGCATCCGCGACAGGCTGTTTGAGAAGCAGGCCTGACCTGGGCCTCGTCAACGTTCGACGAGTGAACAGGGTGGGCGTTATCGCCCTTAGTTTCCGGCACGAGCATTTCGCTCGCGAGAGACCCGCTCGCATCGGTGTGACCTGTCTATTGATTGGATGCGGGGTGCGGAAGGCTGCATCGCCTTAAAGCCTGCTGGCGCCGGCAGTCGAAAAACACTGTCGATGCCCGAGTTTCGGTGAGCGTGTCGAGCCACATAGCAGACAAAGACCCAACCCATGTCCGATCTGATGAACCGACTCCGATGGTCCTGTCACTACTACGGCGTCCCGATGACTACGCTGTCCGTCGTTGCCCGTATTGCAGGGCGTCTGGGATGGAGCTTCGGCAGCCAGCCGGAATTCCTTGCGTTCAAGGATCGAGTCATCGATCGCAGGTTCCGCATCTCGACATCGGAGCAAGTCCCGACAAGAGAATTCGACGTCGAAAAGTGGCGACAGGAAGATGCTACACAATATCAGCCAACGAGCAGCCTTGACCTCGCCGTTCTGCTGAGCTGCCTCTCGAACCAGACCGATCTCCGGGAGTTCTCATTTGTGGACTTCGGATCGGGAAAAGGGCGAGTCATCCTGATGGCCTCCGAATTCCCGTTTCGATCCGTGATCGGAGTCGAATTCTCGGCCGCACTTCATCAGGTCGCGTACGAAAATATTTCAACGTTCCGAAGTGCCCATCAGATGTGCCGGAACGTCTCGTCCATCTGCCAGGACGCCACAGACTTCCGGCTTCCAAAAGGTCCCATCATGGCATTCTTCTTCAACCCGTTCGACGCGGTGATCATGAACCGTGTTCTGGGGAACATTGAGGAATCGATTCATCGCGATCCACGCGACGTGCTGTGCATCTACCACAACCCAGTGCATCGAGATCTGCTCGATGACTCTCAGTTCTGGCAGGAAGTAAGAGGCTGGCCGATCGAGGAAGAACAATGGGCAATCTATCACGCCGGAGAACAGCCGATTCAGGTACAGCATTCGCAATTGGTGGAAGTGACTGAAGCGTCGGGCACTGAGTAGGAGAGGCACGCCGCCGCGAGACTGTTCGAATGGAGCGTTTCCCCCCCCCCTTGGCGGCAAGTACTCAAGAGGCGAAATCGCCCCTCAGGGTGGTTCAGTGAGCCACATCGCCCAGCGATAAACTATGACTCTCCTTTGGGACAGGTTCGCTGGCAACCTGCTGAAACGGCTCATCGTCTTCAAGGTTCGTCATCGAAACAGCCGATTCAAAGCGAAAAGGATGGATGCCATCGTTTCCGCAGTGAAACGACAAATGTGATGATGCAAATGGAGTTGCACGATGAAACGCATGGAATGCGTTGCGGTATTGGTGATCGCTGCAGTCGCAGGCTGCGCCAGTACGCCACAGGCGGACCCGCACTACGTCGCCACCGAACAGAACATTCACCAGGTCGTGCATCATGAGGTCTCGCACGTCCCGGAGCTGATCCAGACGGACGCGGAGATCGAGGGCGAGCATCCGCTGGGGTACTACGTGCAGCTCGCAATGGGGCAGAACCCGGAGATTCTCGCGGCTGAGCGATCAATCTCGGCTTACTCCGAAGTCATTCCGCAGGTCATTTCGCTGGATGACCCGGTCCTGATCGATTCGTTTCAGCCGCTGGATGATCGCAGTGTTCAGACGGCCGCCGGACGGGCTCCGAACACGCTGACGCTGGCTCAGAAGTTTCCGTGGTTCGGCAAGCTCGAAACACGCGGTCTGATTGCCGAGCAGGATGTGCAGATCGCGCTGGCCCGATTGGCGCAGGCTGAACTGAAGGTGACCGAAGACGTCCGCCTGGCCTACTACGAAGTCCAGTACAACCAGCGCGGCATCTCGATCACCGAGGCCGATGGTGCGCTGCTGCGCGATCTGCTGAAGATTGCCGAAGCCCGCTACCGCACGGGGGCCGCCAGTCAGCAGGATGTCCTGCGTGCTCAAGTGGAACTCGATCGGATCGACGACCGTTTGATCACTCTGCGTCGTCAACTGCGGCAGTCGCAGGCCGACCTCGCGAAAGTCCTGCACATCTCGCCCGAGTCGAATCTGCTCGCGACGTCGGACGTTGAGATTCCTTCCGCACCGGAACAGATCGAGCAGCTCTATCAACTGGCGGCCGAGTGTCGACCGGAACTGCACGAGCGTCTCTACGCGATCCAGAAGTCGCAGCGGGCTCGCGACCTCGCGGAGCTGAATTACTACCCGGATCTCACCGCTGGACTCGGCTGGCAAGCCGTGACAAACAGCGAAGCCCTGTCACCCGTGTCGAACGGTAACGACAACCTGGCCGTCACGCTGGGCATCAACCTGCCGATCTGGCGCGACAAGCTCGACGCGGGCGTTCGCGAGTGGGAGCAGCGGTCTCTGGAAAACGCCCGCCGCTACGAATCAACACTCGACGACACGTTCCGTCTGATCCGCCGGCTGATGGTGCAGATCGACGCGATCCAGCAGCAGCTCGACCTGTTCCAGGGCAGCATGATCCCGAAGACGGAACAGGCCCTGCGTGTCTCCACCGCCGACTACCGAGTGAATAAAGTCGACTTCCAGCAGCTCCTGGACAACTGGAGTGACCTGCTGCTGTTCCACCTGCAGGTGGCGCGCCTGGAAGCGAACCTCGCGCAGACGCTGGCCTCGCTGGAACGCGTCGTTGGCTGCGAACTGGCGTCCGCTCCAACACCGCTGCCCATGATGCCCGAACCCGCTGGCGGAGTGGCGGTGCCGGCTGCGGAAACGCCTGTCCTGACACCTGTACCAGCCCCGGAAGAGAAGAAGTAGGGTTCCCAGGCAGACGACAATCCGTCACACACGAGCTACCACCAAGGGTTGCAGGAGACGCGCGGCAGCTCAGTTGCCGGGGGCTGGATTTTGTGGTCCCAGGCCGTGTTTCTGGATGAGACGGAAGAGGCTGCGGCGGTTGATCCCCAGGGCTTCGGCAGTGCGATTGCGGTTCCAGTTCTCGCGGTTGAGAACGCGCTGCACGTGCAGACGCTCGCGTTTATCCAGATCGTCAGTGTCCTCGATGTGCGCGGCAACCAGGGCTTCGGGCGACTGGTGCGATATCTGATGCGGAAACTCGGACAGCGTGATCCGGTTTCCGTCAGCCAGGATGCTGGCTCGCTCGATCACGTTGCTCAACTCGCGGATGTTGCCGGGCCATACGTATTGCACGAGCGCTGTCAGGGCTGAGTCGTCGAGACTCCAGTCTCGCCCGATCTTTCTCACGAAGTGATTCGCCAGCAACGGGATGTCGTCGCGACGCTGACGAAGTGGCGGCAGCTCAACGCTCAGCACGTTGATGCGAAAGAACAGGTCTTCGCGGAACCGGCGAGCCGCAACGTCTTCCGCCAGGTTGCGATTCGTCGCGGCGATGATGCGGACATCAACTCGCTGTTCGCGAGTGGCACCGACACGCCGCATGTGGCCGTCTTCCAGCACTCGCAACAGCTTCGCCTGCAGAGCCGGCGCGAGTTCGCCGAGCTCGTCGATGAACAGCGTTCCCCCATCGGCGACCTCGAACAGGCCGGGCTTGCTGGCGACGGCTCCGGTGAAGGCTCCCTTCTCGTGACCGAACAGTTCGCTCTCCAATAACGATTCCTGCAAAGCGGCACAGTTGATGGTGACCATCGGCTTCGAAGCACGCTGACTGCGCTGATGCACGGCTCTGGCGACCAGTTCCTTGCCAGTCCCGCTTTCTCCGAGAATCAGGACCGGGCTGTCGGTCGGAGCCACTCGTTCTACCAGCCGCAGCACCTGCTGAATCTCCAGCGACGTGCCAATGATCTCTGACGGCGGAGTCGTGCGACCGATGACCGCGCGAAGTTGTTCGTTCTCGCGGCCGAGCCGGTGGTGCTGCCAGGCTCGTTCGAGAACCAGTTCGAGTTCTCCGAACGGACACGGTTTGCGGATGTAGTCGAACGCGCCCTGCTTCATCGCGGAAACGGCGGACTCGATCGATGCCTCGCCCGTGAGCATCACGACTTCGCAGTGCGGAGCCAGTTCTTTCAGTCGCGGCAGCAATTCCAGGCCATTCATCCGCGGCATCGCCAAGTCGAGCAATGCGACCTCGAATGTCTCATTCCTCAAGACTTCCAGCGCAGCCGGACCATTTTCGGCTTCGCGCACATCGTGCCCCGAGCGCCTCAGCCGTCGGGCGATGCCGCTGCGGAAATCGTGGTCGTCATCGACAATCAGCAGGCGCATAACAGGCTTCGCTCCCATTCAACGACACATGGAATGGTCCTCAGAGACCGGAAGCAGACAACAAGTGTATTTGCAGTCACCCGCCCCGTTGAGAGAGCGGCTGGGCAACGACAGCGACTGCTGACGTCCGAAGCAGCCAGTGCCTTCGCATGAGGCACAAGGAGCGTCGCGTCGCAGGACGAACCGTTGACTCTTGAATTCGCTGCATTTTCGCAGACCGTGTTGGGCACACGAGTTACGACGTACACAGCGGCGAGCATTTGCCGCTGAGGGACGGACCGGCACGGAATTCGAGATAGCACACTCACGCAGGCCGTCGAGCCTGACGGAATCTGTGGCCTGGATGCTGGTGGAACCGCATGAAATTCTGGACGAGCGTGCTGTTTGTGATGCTGACTGGAGTGGCGCGGGCGGAACCGAACACTGCTGAGCCGAGTGAAACAACGGCCCCTGCGGTCATCTGTCGGTGCTATGAATCGAGCGGCTGGCTGATTCAGCAGACGGAGAATTTCCGCATCTGCACGCGCAGCCGCCAACTTGATCTCGGCGAACTGCCGGAGCGGTGCGAGTCGCTGCGGTCTCGAATCGCCAGCGTCTGGCTCGGTAACGGTGACAGCAGCAGCATCGGCGACAGCAACAACGGCCAGTGGACACCGCGTTGCGACGTCATCGTCCACAGTTCGCTGGCTGAGTATCAGCAGACGCTGGGAGCTGGTGTTGGCCGGTCGGTTGGCTGTGCAACTATGAAGGTTGACGGCGGGCGAATTGTGAGTCGCCGGATCGATATCCGCGTCGATGCCGATCACTGGGAACTGGACGCACTGCCGCACGAGCTGACTCACGTCGTGCTGGCCGACCACTTCAACGGTCGCCGACTGCCGCCGTGGGCGGATGAAGGCATCGGCGTGTTGTCCGAGTCGACTCGCAAGCAGCAGATTCGCGCGGACGCCTTCAAGGATTCCGCACGCCGAAGGTGCGTGTACCAACCCAATGATCTGCTGAACTTGCGACGCTTTCCGGCGGCTGGTTACCGCGAAGCATTCTACGCCCAGAGTGCTGCTCTCGTTCGCGAGCTGGTCGAACGCAAGTCGCATCGGGCACTCATTGAGTGCGTTGAGCAGACTCTGGATGATGGCGAAACCGCCGCGCTGGCAAATGTCTACAACATTCGATCGGCGAACAGTCTCGACGAAATCACCAAAGTCGATGCGGTCAGGATGTCCCTGTCGCACGCGCTGGTAACGACTGCTGAGCAGCCGCTGATCGCTGCAGCTGGCGACTGAACTTTGCCACCCGCTGGGTTGGTCACCGTCAACAAGCCGCTCCGAGAAAGCGAGCGTGGACGTGCCGACAGGACTCGCCGGTCTGCCGGCACGTTGCCACACCCACTCGTCAACTCTCAGTCTCTCCAGAACGCATCTCGCGTGGTCTCCGTATGACCTCGTGTCAAGCGACGCAGCACTCGAGTGCTGCACTACCTTCGACGTGATCCCGGATGCTGCCTTCTCCAAAGCCGCTCGGCTCCACGATTGGTAAACCGACGAGTTGTCGGTGCCGCGATCGGAGTTGCAACCACTCCCGGTTCGTACGAGAAGCTTCTCACAGTCTCCGCGGAATCCGTCGCCGGTACGGCTGCGACATTGCAGCCGCAGGCAGCTGAAGCTGGCGTCGCGCCCGAACCAGGTTCGAATGAGAAGCTGCGGACCACATCGCCGGCCGTTGTCTGTACCGGCTGCACGGCAGTCGGCGTCGTGTGACGAAAGACGTGGTAGGTGCGTCCCGGCCTCTGCCGGTCCTGCGGGTTGAATCGATCGCCAGCATCCACAGCACTGGCAGTGACGGCGACAATCGCCACAACAAACAAAGTTCCCAAAAGACGTTTCATGGCTCGAATCCTTGTGAATCGAAGAACCTGGAATCAGCAGTCCCAACAGCGGTGAAGGGCACCTCTCCGAGTTGTCCAACAGGTCGGATATGGCCGACTGCGTTGCTCGCGTTGAGCAGTTACTCGTAAAGCAAAGCGAGTGCCAAACGTGAAACCACTTTGAATTCAAACTTCCCATCTCACAATTACGGGAGGAAACCTGCGGCGTTTCGACCTGTTCGGCGGCGTCCGCGTCCCGGCCCCCGTTGCAGGTGTGACAGCACGGCTCTGGGGAGGAGCGATTCCGCTCCCGATTCTGCATTCGAACAGTCACGGCGAGTCCTCCGCAGGAGCGTCGTTACTGGCGGGCATTGTCCCAGGGGCCGGCCTCACGAGCGGTTCTTTCGGAATCGTGAACGAGAATCGGCACCCGTTTCCGGGGACGGATTCCACCCAGATCATACCGCCGTGCTCGCGGACAATTCGCTCCACAAAGTAGAGCCCCAGTCCCTTGCCGTTGTGCTTTGACGTGCCGTTTTGATCTCGGACAAACGGCTGGAAGATCGACTTGGCGTGTTCCGCCGGAATGCCGGGGCCGTTATCGACGACCGAGAACTGGTGATCCGATGTAGATGGCGAATACTCGACAGCGATGCGACCGGCGGGCTTGTCGAGGTGATGTGCGGCGTTGGAGATCAGATTAGCGAACACCTCACGTAGTCCGACCGGGTCGGCCCACAGTTGCGTTTCCACGTCGAAGCGTTGAAATGCGACGTCGTCACTATCCGAGTGCAGCTTGAGCCGCTCGGCCGCCTGATCGACCAGCGAACCCGCATCGACCCATTGAGGCTCGCCGGCCCGTTCCGGATCGGACAGGATTCCCTCCACAACCTGCATGACGTCCCAACAGCGGGAGAAAGCCCGACTCAGTGTCTCTCTGGCTTCGGCGGGGATGTCATCGGCAAAGTCTTCCACCACTTCCTCGCACGCGTTGGCAATCGCGTTGAGTGAAGATCGAATCTCGTGACCAGCCAGCTTTGCGTAACGTTGTGCCTTCATCTCCGTCTGGAAATACATCTGCAGCGCGTGTTCAAGATGCTCGTTGCGGCGTTTGAGCTGCTCCGCCGCTTCACCGAAGTACGATTCCAGAGTCAGGCCAATATCGAGAAGGATGACTTTCAGCAGCGACAGCAGCGGCATTGGGAAGTCTGCCCCCAGCCGTGCCGCGAACTCCGGAAATGCCACCTGCATGTAATGGCTGAACGCTCCCAGATAGAGCTGAGGGTCCAGTCCGACCTGATGATGAGTCGCCCCGACCTGCAGACGACGTTCGAAGTAGTCCGCACCGTACTCGCCAGTGAGCAGTTCTTCGAAGTAGCGGGTTTGTTCGGTCTTCAGGCGTTCGATCAGCGCGGGAGAATCCAGCAGTTTTGCGGACTCCGGATGAGCCAGCAGGTGCTGATAGAACTGATCGGCGAGTTCTGCGGCGACATCCCCCGACCATTGTCGGAGTTCAGCAACGGACTTTGCGTCTTCGTCCGTGAGCCGCAGGAACTGCTTGCGCTGTTTCTGTCGCTCCGCGTCGATCCCGTATCTGTCAAGCAGTTGCATGGGATGAGTCCAGAGAAAAGAGACCAGAGTTGAGAGACCAGAGTCCAGAGTCAGCAACGTGAGCCGCCGGTGCTGCCCGCGGGTGTCGAGAGCCCGTCTCTGGACTCTCGACACTCGGCTCTCGACTATTTGCTGACCTTCGCGATGATGGCGTCGGGATCGGCTTCAGCCTTCTTGCGGCAGCCGTCGCAGCAAATCCACACATCCTGACCGTTGAGCGTCAGCTTGATGGGTGCTCCCATCGTGCCGAGCATCTCGTCGCTGACCGGACACATGTGCTGCTTCTCGGCCGACGCGCGATCTTCATCCGACAGCTTTGCGAGACCGGCTTTCATCTTGGCCATCGCATCGTCGCCACCGTGTCCCGCGTGATCTCCGTGTTCACCGTGTTCGGCGTGGTCACCGTGCTCGACGTCACCCCCACCCTCCGCGTGATCGCCGTGCTCGGTTTCGGTGGTCGGTGCCGACGCAGGCGCGGTTCCGGCGTCATCCGAACCGGCGCAGCCGACAAGAAACAGTCCAGCCGTAGTGATGAGGCCAACAGCAGCAATTGAAAACAGACGCATGACGTTCTCCAGAAGTTGAGAGTTGAGAGACACGCACAACGCGGTCTCTGAAAATTCGGCAACGGCCACAAAAGCCGCTGCCAGTCGCAGCCGCGTTCGCCAGAACGCGGATTCAGCATAAATGTTGTCGATCCTGTAGCGGGCCATGTTCTGGCGAATGCGGCGACAGGTCGCAAGTAGCAACGGGAATCACAGAGCCATTCGTCTGAGGCATCCTTGGACCGTAGGCATCCTTGGACCGTAGGCATCGGCTCGGGACTCGACCGGAACCTCAAATCTGCAGGCGGGAGGTGCGCATCAACAGCGCACGGCCTCCGCAGTCGATCAGTGGACGGACAGACGTCGGCGTGCCTTCCGACAGAATCGTGCGGAGAGCCAGATTACCATGATCATTCAACAGTTCGCCGGTGGTCGGATGGGATTCCCGAGCCAACTCGGTGTCGTTCCCGTCAACAAAAATCATCATCCGGTCGACTCGACAGCAGCAATCGGGACGAGCCGGACACGGGAGCTGTCTGGACCCGTCATCGCAGCAGTGCGAACACTTCTGAGCCTGCCCCGTCAACTCGAACGCGTCCCCGTCGGCTGCAGCACTGCATCGACAGAATGGCGAGTTTGCCATCAACAGCAGCATGGTCAGAATGAGTGTGATGCGAGCAATCATGTTTGAGATCCTTGCATCATTGGATGCCGGTCCCGGTCGATTTCTTCGCGACCGATCACAGAATTTTCAAAATTCGCCCCACGGCGCGACAATTTGACGGCGATATCGCCCGTTGGCAACTCCAAACGTCGCTGGACGTCGTGGAAAAGCAAGGGACTGGTTAGATTCAGAATGTGCAGCGTAGTATGCACTTCCTTCCGCGTCTCTGGACTCTGGTCCCTCGACACTGGAATCTCACAACTTTCTCACGAAGAAACCGCGTTCGACCGGCATCTAACCACGGTCGGAAAGATCGCGGATTGTCTGTCGCTGATGACTGAACCGCAAGCCGACATCATCACTGCCTGCCTGAGCGGAGACCGTTCCGCTCAGCAGCAGTTGTACGAGCTGCACAACAGGTGTGTTTATCGCCTGTGTGTGCGGCTCGTCGGTGGGCAGGATGCGTCCGACGTCACCCAGCAGACTTTCCTGAAGGTGTTCCGAACAATTCAACAATTCTCAGGCGGTAGTCGCTTTGAAACGTGGCTACATCGAGTGACTGTCAATGAATGCCTGCAGCACACCCGTTCTCGAAATCGGAGACCTGAGGTCGCTCTGGCCACGGAACCTGTGGCAGCAGGATCGACACCTGGAGCGGCATCCGAGTCTTCGGAGCTACTCCAAGCGGCCCTGAACCGGTTGGAACCTGACCTCAGGACCGTGTTCGTACTCCGTGAAATTGAAGAGCTGAGTTATGCCGATCTCGCAGAAACACTGGATGTGTCCGCAGGCACGGTGGCCTCGCGACTGAACCGGGCACGGACGCAATTAAGAGAGCTACTGACCCAACTCGGTTGGGAGCCATAAACAATGAATTGCCAGGAAGCGCTCAACCTTCTGTCGGCTTTGCATGACGGAGAACTGTCGCCTGACCTTTGTGAGTCAGTCGAGCAGCACCTCCGCGAGTGTCCCGCGTGCGCCGCAGTCCGCGCCGACTTCAAAACCATGTCGTCACTTGCGAAAGACCTGCCCGAGCCGGAACCCCCTGCAGAGTTGTGGACTCATCTCCTGGCAGAGTGGGACGCTGATTCGTCAGCTCCCGCATTGGTCCCGTCCAATCGCTCCTGGAAAGGCCTGTTTCAGAGTCGGAGACGAGTGCTCGCCACTGTCGCAGCTACTCTGGTCACCGTGCTTGGCATTGCCGTCATCGTTCGCGACACAGTGGACCATGGCCACGACGAACATCTGACCGTCAACTTCGACCAGTTCCTTAACGAGTTTCCGCAGTCACCCAAACGTGCTCAGGCATTGCTGCATGCGAAGTACCCGAGTGATCTGGTGAATGTCGAGCAGGCCACGCGCGAGGTGAAATACCGTCCGGCCGTCGCAAACGCGTTGCCTGCCGGTTATGCGCTGGACTCGGTGCATCTGGTGCGGATGCCGTGCTGCCTGTGCGTGGAAGCGCTCTGTACGGCTCCCGACGGAACTCGGCTCGCCGTATTGGAACACGCGATCGACCAACCGGTATGGTTCGGAGATCGTCCCAGCGAACCGTGCAACTGCAACGGCCGCAAAACCCGCATGGTGCGATTCGGCGAGCAGTACGCGGCGACCTGGAAGTCGGAGAAACGCTTCCTGACGGTCATCGGCATCCGCGACGAAGATGAACTCGCGAGACTGATGCAGCATCTCGATCCACCCGAGGTGTAACCTCACGACTGAGACGATCCCACAGCGCCGGCTCGTTTCAACGCGGCCAGCAGTTCGTCAAAGCGACAGGGTTTGCACAGACAACAGTCGGATCGCAGCCCCTGCTGCTCCAGTTCGTGTCGTGTCTGGTCGCTGATCGCTCCGCTGCACACGACACCGACGATTTCGGGGTATCTCGCGCGCAGCCGATGCCAGGTCTCCTGACCGCTCATACCCGGCAATTCCAAATCCAGCAGGGCGATCGCCACATCAGGCACGTCGCTACAGAGTTCAAGTGCCTGTTCGCCGGAGCCAGCCGCGATCACAATGACCCCCTTGCGAAGTAACCGTGCGGCCACACGCTCGCGCGTCAGATCGTCGTCTTCCACATAGAGGATGACTGGCGTATCGCTCTGTGGGTCTGATTCCGACATCAGACAGTTTCTCCATGATTGCACGGCCAGACGTCCGCTTAATGACAACTTGAATCATTGAAGCAATCTCCGTGCCGCAATGTCCAACCGCGAACGCCAGCCCTCAATACAGCGAGATTCCGGCCACCTCGCCCGCTGCCCCGTCACTGGGCCGAGACATTAATGGCAGATGCCGGGGCGAAACCGCCCTTAGGGTGAGCGATATCCGCACGGAATCGACAGCTTGCTGCGTCCGCGAGCTGTCCGGCGGCGGCTAAGGAATAGTCCTGAAATAAGTTCCTTGTTTGACCGGAAGCCGAAGGCGCCCGCGTTTCAGACGCTGGCACGCATTCAAAACACCATCGCCTGCGGCTTCGGGTCAAACAAGGCAACGGAAATCGGGAAGTTATTTCGGGACTGATCCTAACTGCAACGCATCGACAGGTTCTTCTCAAGTTGTCCTGAGTGGCACGCGCATTGCCAAAGTATGGGAAGAACGAAATTCCCTTGCAGGTCGGTTGGCTGTCGAGGCCCGCCGACATTCGTGGGCGTGACTACTATTCAGGTCAAGAGAAAGGCCATCGCCATGAGCAGGCTTCTTCTTCCCATTCTGGTGGCACTTATATGTCAGCTACCATCCATCACTCAGGCCCAGTGGGGTAATTCCTACGCGGACTCTTACGGATACGGTGCTTACGGATACGGTGCTTATGGCTACGGCTGGGGGACGGCGACGACTCCCCAGGAAGCTGCGTACCGTGGTTTCGCCGAGGCCTTGAGGGCGCGTGCTGAGGCTCAGCGTGCCGCCGCCGACACGGCTCTCAAATACGAGGAAGCCCGCAGCAAATACATCGAAAATCGGCAGAAGTGGGCGGACACCTATCCGTCGCTGGAACGAACACGAATCGGCGAGCAAAACCTGGAAAAGGAACGCCGTCGTGAAAAACTCCGGCGAAGGCTGGAGATTCGCCACGCGCAGGCGGTCCGGTCTCGCATGAGCCCGTCGGAATTCGACCCCACGACCGGGTTCGTCAAATGGCCGGACGCCTTGATGGCACCCACGTATCTCGAACACAGACAGCGTCTGGAAGAACTGCTGGTGCTGCAGCGGTATTCGCGCGGGCGACCGGAGATTGCTGTCGAGTCAGAAAAGACTGTGATCGCGATGCAGGCCACCCTCGACCGGGAGTTCAAGAGCCTTCACCCGTCACAGTGGATGACCGCAAACCGCTTCCTGCGCTCATTGCGGCGTGAGGTAGCTCGCCTGTTTCGGAAATAGTCGCAGCGATACCGACGCGGCACGCCGGCCTGTGGTCTCACGAACAATTCCACCTCCTGAGGATTCTGTCATGCCTTTCTCATTGACCGTCAATCTGCAGACTGCATTCCGATCGAGTCTGGCAGGACTTGTACTTCTTTCGGCGACCGCTGCTCCGGCCACTGCAATGGCTGCCGAACTGGTTCCGGCAACCCTGAAGCAGCAGCTCGAAAGCCCGGACAGGAGCACGGTGCTGCGGACGGTTCATCAGATTGCTGAGTGGGGACCACTCGCGTCTGATCTAGTGCCGGAACTGGTCGAGCTGTTGAAGAGCAATGACGTACTGCTGCAGCATGACACGGCAGTGGCTCTTGGACAGATCGGTCCGGAGGCGGCTGACGCGGTCGGACCATTGACAAAACTGCTGAGTCATTCATCGGTCCTGTTGCAGCGCAGTGCTGCCGACGCGTTGGGCGAGATCGGTTCGGCATCAATGCCGGCGGTTCCGCGACTCTCCGCGATGCTGAATCGCTGGGATGAACTGTTTCTGAAGACCGCAATTGCGCGAGCTGTGATTCGTATCGACCCACACGACGGAAGCCACCGTGCGGACGCCATTGAAGTCCTGACGGATGTCCTGCTTGCTGGGGATGACGCTGTTCTCGCCGAAGCATCAATGGCCCTGGCCGAAGCTGGTGAGCCCGCCGTCAAGGTACTGACGAAACTCGTGGGCAATACATCACCCGCCGTGTGCTGGAGTGCGTGCGACGCGTTGGGCGAAATGGGACCTCTCGCGGCCAGTGCAGTGCCCGCGCTCGTCGAAGCCGTTGGTGGAGAACACGCTCATCATCACGACGTCTGCTGGCACTCCGCCCGTGCGCTGGGGCAAATTCACGCGCATCCGCGGGAGTCAGTTCCCGCGCTGACAAAGTTGCTGGCACACCACCACACTCCGGTCCGGGTTCACGCGGCGTATGCCCTCGCTGCATTCGGACATGACGCTCGGCCTGCAGTTCCGGAACTACTGGTCCTGCTGCTTGACGACGAGGTTGAAGCGAGACTGGCCGCCGCTCGCAGTCTGGGAACAACGGGCTCAACAACACCCGCGACGGTCACGGCACTGGACACTGCTCTGAACGATTCCTCCGGAGCGGTCACTGTGGCTGCCGCGGAAACGCTGGCCATCATCGGTCAACCGGCAGTCCCGCGACTGGTCGCGCGGCTGAAGCAGCCGGCTCTAAGCAGTCTGGCCGCGCGGGTTCTGGCAGACATGGGACCTGATGCCCAGACCGCCGTTCCGGAGCTGCTCCGGGTTCTGTCGAGTGACGATGACGCGGCACGACGCGAGTCGGTCCATGCACTGGCTCAGACGGGGGTCGCCAACGCCGACGTGGAAGCCGCTCTGGTGCAGATTCTGCAGACGCCGGACGATGCTGTGCGTCCGGAAGCCGCCTATGCGCTCGCTCGGTTGGGAATCAAAAGTGCAGTCCCGCTGCTCGAACTGGCTGTTCGCGACACGAACTCTGCGACGCGTATGGCGGCGGTCTGGGCACTCGTCACGCTCGATCGCGACAACACGGCGCGAGTGCCAACCATCGTGCCGCTGCTGATCAAGTCGCTGTCTGACGAATCTCCATCAATCCGTCGTGAGGCGGCGGCCACGCTGAGTCGACTCGGCGAGCACGCTCGCGCAGCCTTTCCGGCGCTGAACAAGGCGGCCAGCGACAGTGATGTCCAGGTCCGCATTGCTGTCATGGGGGCGCTTGTGGAAATTGATCCCGCGCATGCCGACACGCTGAAGGCGGTCGCAGCCGGCCTCAATGATAAAGAGACGCACGTCCGACACGCGGCCCTGTACGCCGCAGGACGGATGGGGCCGGCAGCCCGTGACGCCGGTTCTCTGCTGCGGCGACGTCTCACCAGTCGAGAACCACTGGAGCGGTTTCACGCGGCCTGGGCACTCGTTCGTATCCAGCCGGGGGACACTCAGGTTCTGGCCGAAGCTCTGCCTGAACTGATCGCAGGCTTGAACTTTGTTGACGCCGACACGCGGGCCGAAGCCGCTCGCACTCTGGGACTCACGCGATCCTCTGATCCGGCAGTCCGCATCGCACTGGAAGCGGCAACGACCGACGAAGACGCGACGGTTAAAGAAGCCGCAGAGCAATCTCTGAAACAGCTCGGCACTCCTGGAAAGCGGTGAGACCTTGTCGCCTCCAGGAATGAGCCGCGATCGCCGCCAGCGGGAACCTGAGATCGCAGCTCCGGGTTCAACATCCTGGCAGGCGTTTCAACGGCTCAGCCATCAATTCCACGAGTCGGGCTGTCTTCCCGAAACTGCAACAGCAGCATCGTGACGTCATCCAATTGCGGCCCTGCGCCACGAAAAGCATCGAGTTGCTGCTGCACGCTTGCCAGTACGGCGTTCGGGGTAATCTCTCGAGTGGCTACGAGGACGTCGTGGAGTCGCGTGCGCCCATACAGCGATCGATTGGCGTCGGCAGTCTCGGTCACACCATCGGTCACAACGAACAGACGGTCCTCGGCGCTGATGGCCAGAATCTGCGCAGACCATTCAAAGTCGGGCCCGACTCCTACAGGGAGTCCGGTGGACCAGATTTCTTCGATTTTCCCATCCGCTTTCTGTAGCAACGCGGGTTCGTGTCCGGCATTGACGATCGACAGGCGATGTGACTCCGGCGAGTAGTGTGCCAGCAGGAGCGTCGCGAAATCGCCCGGCAGAGCTGTGGCTTCAAACCGACGGTTCATGCGGTCCACGATCTGCACCGGGTCACGGAATCGCTCGGCGGCATCGAGCAGAAAAGCTTTCAGCAAAGCGGCCGACATCGCAGCTGGAATTCCGTGTCCGGTGACATCGGCAATGCATGCCAGCCACGAGCCATCCTCCAGAACGTGAAAGTCGTAAAAGTCACCGGCGACTTCGTCCGCTGGCTGGTAGACCACAGCCACGTCACATCCCGGCAGTGTTTGCTGCTCGGGCAAAAGCCGCTGCTGAATCGCTCGCGCCTTTTCGAGGCTCCGTCGTCGTCGCTGTTCGTTTGCGGCCAGAGAGTCCTTCATGCGATTGATCGCTGTCGACAGAACACTCAGCTCCCGGTTGCGGAACTCTCCGGCCTGCGTCGTAAACTCTCCCTCGCCGACCTGCTGAACGATCGCTGCCAGTCGTCGCACGGGGCGGACCACCAGTCGCAACAGAACGAAGTTCACAATCAGCGCCGCCACCACGCCGACAGCCACCATGCCACCAAGTCGCATGAGTGCGTCGGAACGAGCCTCGCGTCGATCCGCATCGATGAATTCGGAGACGAATATCTGCAGGTTACGATCCTGAATCGTACTGGCCAGAATCTCCTGATGGCCGAACTGCGAGCGACCATCCGCAGAGGCCGCCGCCGACTGCATGCTCTTAAACAATTCATTGGACTCGCGATGATGCGCGTGCGCCTGCAGCACGTAATCGCCAAACCGCACGACGATGTGGTGGCCGGGCGAATGCGCGGTCTCCATCCGCTCGCAGACGCCGTCCACGTACTGCTGAATGGCATCCACTCCGTGATGCTGGATGCCTCGCACCGCCGCATGCAGTGCCACCGCCTCTTCGGTCAGTGCGATGCGTTTCTGGTCAATCCGCCGCGACACCTCGTGCTGATAATCGAACGTCAGCAGGACGCCTGCCAGAACGACGCAGACCGTATTAACGGCGACCAGCAGCTGAGTCCCGATCGAACGGCGACAAAGAGGTGCCTCACAATCAGGATCCGCCGGATCAGTATCGACCTCTGTGTCAGATGTCATCTGCATATCGTCTCACAAAATCTGGTGCGACTGTCCGCCGAATGTGTCAGCGTGGAAGTTGAGTATTCAGTTCTCGCGGCATTGAATGGGCGATTTCGGGCACGTCGCCCCTGCTGATCCCCGGTTCCTGCCCGAAATCGCTCCGGAAGCGGGGACGCCTGATCTTTCAACCCGGTTCCGCAAATATGATTCCGAAACTTCTGCAGCGCGGTCGACGGAATCCTCGTAACCGGCATATTTCTTGCTATAAATACGTTCGACATGGACGGCCAACTGGCAGGATGCCCTCAAGACTGATGTTTACTGGCAGTGCTCTGCACAATCTAGCAGTGCTCTGCACAATCTAGCAGTGCTCTGCACAATCTAGAGGAGGGGAATCATGACCAGGCTCAATCTCATCACCGGAACGGTCTGTGCTGCTCTTGCCTTCGGCCTCGTTGGAAGTGCTTCGGCAGACCATGGCTACTGCCAGGACGGATACTCGATTCAGATCAGTCCTGCGACAACGTACGCACGGAGTTACGGTGGCTACACCGTCCGTCGGCCATACTCCAGCGGCTACTACTACAGCTATCCGTCGTACGGATACGACTCGTACTACTCCCCGGGCTGGGGATTCGGTTTCGGCCTGGGCTCGTACTACTACGGTGGGCACGGTTACGGGAGCTACGGCGGGCACGGCTACGGCGGTTATGGCCACGGAAGTTACGGCGGACATGGCTACGGCGGTTATGGCCACGGAAGTTACGGCGGACATGGCTACAGCGGTTATGGCCACGGGAGCTACGGCGGGCATGGAAGTTCCGGCGGACACGGTGGTGGCGGACACGGTGGCGGAGGCTACGGCGGACACGGTGGTGGCGGCGGACACGGTGGTGGCGGCGGACACGGCGGCGGGGGGCATTGATTGACGGCCTGTCACGTGGTCGCGGCGACCGGAAGGCTCGACGCAGGTTGTCGCCGTGCTCACAGGAGTTCGGGTGAACCTGAAGCACCCGGTGGGGCTCACAACCCTCCGCATCCGGCGACAGCCCAGTGGGAGCGGGCGCCTTTGCTTCCTTCTGTTCAAGGCCCGCTCCGTTGCTCCACTGCACGGGCATCGCTTCGAGATTCGTCGGTTATCCGGAAACGGGCAGTCACAATACGCCGGGAGCTCCTGATGCGGAATTCATCAATACTGATCGGCGTGATGCTGGGGCTTTTCCTGGTTCCTGGTTTGCTCACCGCAGACGACGGCCATGCACCGGAGGGCAGGCAGTATACTGTCATTCGCTGGTCGACCGATTTGCAGGTCGGAGGCGACATCGTCGCGAAAGCCGGGCTGGCGGACGAACTGACCGTGACTCGGGAAACGGACCGGTGGCTGTGGGTTCCGGCACGCAAGGCCTGGCTGCATCAGCAGGACGCGGTTGCGAGCGGTGATGCCGTCGGACACTTCAACCAGGTTGTCCAGGAGGAGCCCTCAGCCGAGACATTTCATCAGCGGGCTGTGTTCCAGTTTCGTCAGGGTGAGTACGAGTCGGCTCTGGCGGACCTCACCGAGGCGCATCGCCGGGATGCGAAAAACGTGGCCGTGCTGAACGACCGCGGCAACCTGTTGCGAAGACTCGGAAAGCTGGATGTGGCCCTGAGTGACTTCAATGAAGTCGTGAGACTGGGCGCGAAACATCCGACCGTGTTCACCAACCGTGGACTCGTTCACCAGGCCGCTGGCGACCACGATCGGGCGCTGTCGGATTTCAATGCGGCCGTGCAAATGGATGAGCAGTTCGCTCCGGCGTGGGAAGCTGCCGGCTCGTCGCGCTACGCCACCGGAGACTTCCCGAAAGCACTGCAGAACTTCCGACGCGCGGTGAAACTCGATCCCAATTTCGCGCTGGCGCAGAACAATCTCGCGTGGCTGCTGGCCACCTGCCCGGATAAAGACGTCCGCGACGGCGAAGCGGCCGTGAGTGCTGCGGAGCAGGCCTGCGAACTCACGGGGTTCGCCAAGGTCCGATTTCTGGACACACTGGCAGCGGCGCACGCAGAAGCCGGTGATTTTGATCAGGCCGTTGAACGGGCGACCCAGGCGATCGAGCTGGCGGATCAGGCCCGCCATCCGGCGATGCAATCGCGGCTCGAACTCTACAAATCGGGACAGCCCCTCCGGCACACACCGACAGAAGACGAGCCCGCTTCTGGCAGCAATCGCTAGTCCGTCGACATTTGTCGACATTTGCAGGTCCGGTCCCTCAATCCTGTCCAGACACAAAAACCGTGAGACAGACAGCGCCTGAGCTGTAGCCCGGTTTCTCCGAAATCGGAACGGGATCTGCCGGAATCGGAACCCGCCGCGTGCGGATTTCGGAGAGATCCGCCGACAGCTTGCATGCAGTCTTTGTCGCCCATCATTCCACGGCGATTTGCACAGTCAGACGGGCGACCTGGCTCACAGGACGGGTGAAGACACCCTGCTGACGCCGCTTAACTTCCGCGCCATCAATGATTTGGGCGCGAATGTAGGCGGACTTTGCAGGTTGTGCTGCCGCTGCGACCAACAGTGGCGTTTCTTTCCGCAGATCCGGTACTGCACACTCAAAGTGCACACCGGGCACTTCCGATGCAGTCCAATAGTGAAACGAAACTGTCCAGCCTGTCTGGACGTTGAACACCCCGAATGCCCCGTCACAAAATCCAACGACACGCAGAGACGGGCGTCTGACACAGAGGAGATGGCATGCGAATTAAATTTGGACTCCTGGGACTGGCACTTCTCTGTGCGCTGTCCATTGGAGTGGGGCCTCGCGGATTGAGTGCAGCTGAGGGCGGAGGCTCATGGTTCCGCCTGACCTCGCTGTTTTCCCGCGGCGGCACGGACGTCACGACCTACGAATGTGACGAGTGCGGTCAGCTTCACGCTCCGGACATGAAATGCACGCAGCGCGTGGCGGTGCCGGATTGCGTCGTCGGCAAAAAGCGAGTCTACGACTGCGAGACCCGCTACGAGTACGTGTCCGTTCCCGAGGTGCGTTATCGCCTGAAGGAAATGTGGGTCACGAAGGAAGTTCCCGCACCAGGCTGCACGCCTGTCTGTAAGACGCAGGACGGTCAGAACTGCTTCGGAGCCGAACGCTGGGAAAAATTGAATGAAGGCACGGCCTGTGAAACGCATTGTCGGTCCATCGACCCGAAGCTGGAAAAAGCTGACTGCAAGTACTGCGAGTTCGAGGAGGCCGAGACCACCATCAAGGTCCGTTACAAGACCTGCGTCAAAGTCCCCTACACCGTTTATCGCCGCGTGAAGCGACCGGTGTGTGTGAAGATTCCGTGCGACGAAGCAGTCGAAGTACCGATCGTCCGGCACGAATGTCACGACCCGAATTGCAGTGGATGTCATCTCTGCAACGGAGCGAACTGCACCAGTTGTCGTGGTGAGGGATGCGGTGCCTGCGGGCGATAACCTCTCGACATTGAACACCTTCGGCGTCGGGTGTCGGCCAGCACCGGCACCCGACCACCACACGTCTCATGAAAATCACGGCTTGACTTCAACAGGGACTCACGGCCATCGCGCGACTGCGGTTCATGGATGACCCGAATCGACTTCGCGAAACAACTGCATTCCGTTCAGGGAGGAACAAATCATGCTGACTCGTACTGCCGGCGCACTGCTGCGTCGCAAAGCCCCCGTTCTGACGCTGCTGCTGGCCTCGGCCTGCGTACTGGCGGTGACCGAACAGGCCCATGCCATTCCCACGTTCTCACGCAAGTACCAGACGTCGTGCATCACCTGCCACACGATCTGGCCGAAGCTGAACGACACCGGCGAGGCGTTTCGCCGCAACGGGTATCAGTTCCCGACCGGTGACGACCTCCTCGTCAAGGAAGACCCGATTCCGTTCGGTCGCGAGATGGATAAAGACTCGTTTCCGGATTCGCTCTGGCCGTCCGACATGCCGGCGCTGCCGCCATTTTTCATGCGGGCTCAGTTGCGGAACATCGTGAACACGGACCCCAACGATGAAGGGATCAAATGGGACGCTCAGGCCCCTCACGAACTGGCCATCGGCGGAGCCGGGACGTTTGGAGAAGACATCTCCGTCTGGTGGGGAATCACTTTCGAACCGGAAGACGACGAAGTCGGTGTCGAACGGCTCTTCGTGCAGTTCAGCAACCTGTTCGCGTGGGATGACGAAGACGACGAAGACGGGATGCGTCAGGGAAACAGCTTCCTGAATCTTCCCAAATACGCGATGAATCTTCGTCTGGGACGGATCGAGCCGCAGGTGCTCGCGCACGTCTTCTCGCAACACGCCCGCGTCACGATCACGCCGCCCATGCCGAACCGGCAGCAGATCGGTAACAACCCGTTCCGCTTTGAACCGGTTCAGGCCGCCGCCGCCGAACTCCACGGCGTTGTGCAGCAGGACTGGTCTTACGCTGTCGGTCTCTCCAACGGCGGCTCGGTGAGCGGTGGTGGCGAAGAGGACAACAACAACAAGGATGCCTACTTCCGCGTCGCTCACAAGTGGTTCGGTTTTCCGATGGACGGTGTCGTCGGTGAGTCGACACCGGTCGGCGAGATTCGCGGGCAGAGCCCGGACGGCGAATACGAAGCCTTTGAAGACTACGAATTCGCACCGGGCGGACTCGACTTCTGGCGGTCGGTGGCTTTCGAGACGGGCGTCTTCGGCTGGTGGGGCAAGTCGCAAATCCCCTTCGCGGGGGACACTCGCGGCGATGCGTTCCGCAGGGTCGGTGGCGACTTCCGGCTGCAGTGGCACGACCTCGACGTTTACGGTCTGGGTTACTGGGGCCAGGAGAACTTCGCCGGGCTGAATGGCGGCACGGATCTTGGTGGCGAGGACTTCTTCAGCTACCTCGTCCAGACCGACTACACCTTCAAACCGTGGTGTCTGGGCTTCGTCCGCTACGAGCAGACAATCTTCAACGAAGGCGCGCGGGCCGGTCAGGAACAAGCCCGGATCATCCCGGGGCTCGTCTTCCTCATCCGGCAGAACATGAAACTGCAGACGGAATTGGTCCTGGACACGACCGGCAAAGACACCGGCGGTCCCCAGGCCACCGACCAGTTCCTGATGCAGCTCGACTTTGCCTTTTGACAGGCATCGGGGCAGTTCGAACCTGACAAACGGGAATTGCGGCGACGATCCATTTCTGCAGGAATGCGATCGTCGACCGCAGTTTCCGTCGTTCTGTGTCACGACATTTCTCTGCACAACGCATAACTCCCGGATTCTGAAGGATCAGACATGGTGACTCTTCGCACTCAACACGGACTGGCCGTCGTCGTCCTGCTGGCGATGATGCTGACATCCAACGCGTCCATGGCCCAAGCGGACAACGGGCCGACTGCGAATGACTCAACGGGGCCGCGCCGGTCTCGTTTCGAAGTGCCGAATACTTTGCGTTCGCGTGTTTTCGGCGTGCCGGCAGCGGGATGGTTGCAGCGCATCGGCGGATTTTCTGCACCGCTGGTCGATTCGCCCACGAGGGGCTCGGACCTCGAACTGAAGGAAGAGTCGGAATTCGAAACACGCGCGATCGAAGACTCGTCGGTCGCTGATACGAACGCCGCCCACGTCGACGGGACATGGCGGGAAGAAAACGGTTACGTGATTATCAATCTCAATGGTCAGGAGCTGCGACTCGCGAAGAGTCCCGGTTCGACCACTTCCAGATCAGAGGGGGAAGCTCGACAGCCTGCGCCGTCAGCGATCGTGCCGGCCGCGTTTTCGACGAACAGCGACGCTGCCGCGCTTGTCCAGACTTCTCAGCCTGCGACGGGTGGAACAGTCAGCGGACGTCTGATGCATCGTGGCCGACCGGTCACTGAATGCCGGGTCTCGCTGCTTCCACTCAGAAAATCATTCGGTGGCTATGGAATCGATGAACGTGCGGAGCGTCAGTCGACAGCCACCGCCGCCGATGGCCGGTACCACTTCTCGAATGTTCCATCTGGCGCTTACAAGCTGTTCTGGCTGCCGAAGGGAGAACGCAGTTGGGTCCGGCGGATCGAGTACAAGCCGGACGTTCTCGTGCAAACCGGAGAAGAGAGTCGCATCAAAGACATCCGCACGGCACTCAGAACACTCAACTGACACCTTTTCGGCGCCATCAGATCACGAGACCGACCACCAGATCATCTCGAAGATTCAGACCGGGCAAAATGTTCAACCCGTAGCACAGGCTGCCAGCCTTTCGCCGTGCGTCTCGAACAAAGGCTGGCAGCCTGTGCTACGGGATCGCTTAATTGTCCGGTCGCCTGATGGCCGCTGCGCCGCAATGCCATGCTCGATTTGAACAGGAGAAAACAGAGTCAACGGAGACCGCCGACGACGTCTCTGTTCCCTCTGTTGACTCCTGTTCAAACTTTTCGCCGTGCGTCTCGAACAAAGGCTGGCAGCCTGTGCTACGGGATCAATTGTCCGGTCGCCTTATTCGTCTGCGGCTTCTTCTGCTGCCGCTGCGGCTTCCTCTGCGGCGAGGAAGGCTGCGTGGATGTCGGGCAGGAGACGCAGATACGCGGCGACGTCTCTAATCTGCTCTCGCGACAGCGTGCCCTTCCAGGCCGGCATCAGCACTGAACCGCCCGCCGCAGTACCACCGTCGGAAATCACCTGTTCGGTGCGCTGCCGCGTTGTTGTCGTCCAGAATTCGGCCTCGGCAAAGTTCCGCGGAGGCACCTTGAGACTGAACGAATTGAATCCGTCACCGGCACCGGTCTCTCCGTGACAGATGGCGCAGTAATGTCCGAAGACCTTCGCACCACGCGCGCGAACCTGCTGTTCGGGATCGCGTTTGGATGCCTCGGTCGCCAGCGCTTCAATTTCTGACGTCGCCGTCGCAAAGGCGTGCGTTGCGGATGACTCACCACAACCGGAGATGACAATCGGTAGCAGAGACAGAAGCGTCGCGAGACACAGGCACCGCGGCAGTCGGTCGAACCGATCAGCAATTGATAGCAGCAGCTTCACGATCGTGCTCCTCGCGTGGATACGGAAGTCATTCGGAACCTTTCTGAAACTCAGGGTTCTTCAGCGTCAGCAGGAAGGCCGTCAGATCGCGGGCGTCCTGGTCACTCAGGTTGAGGTCTGGTTCGATCGTGTCGGGCAGCAGAGCCTGAGGGTCTTTCAACCACTGATAAATCCAGCCGCCACGCAGCTTGTCGCCCACCCAGGTGCCGTGTGGAAACTCGGGCACCTGAGTTGTGAGACTCGGCCCGACATCGCCGCCGCTGCCGTGCATCTGATGGCAGGCGATGCAGCCCTTCGCGTCGAACAGAGCTTTGCCGCGTTCGGCGTTGGCTTCGTTCTGATGCGCGTACCAGTCCGCACCGATGCTGGTATCGACAAAGACCTGGGACATGTAATCCGCCATGAACTTCGACTCGTCATCCGGAAAATGGAAGATCGGCATGGCCAGCGTGATCGTGCGCCGCATCGAGTACGGCTTGTTGAGGTAGTGGTACAGCCACTCGCGATTCACCCGGCTGCCCTCCCAGGTCAGATCACTGGCCAGCAGGTCGCCGGAATCGCGGATGCTGTGACAGGACAGGCAGCGATAGTTGCGTTCGAGCCGACCGAAGTCGTCACTCGGATTGAACACGGCCCGCTCCCGCGCCGGCACTTCGTAGCGGCGGGACGAAACGGTGTCCTCGGTCAGACTCATCAGAGCAACCGTGATCGCTTTGGCGTCGTCCCGTGTCAGCCGGAAGTTCGGCATGCGGTGCGGATTGAATGCCGACGTGCCGTTGAGGTGCGCAGCCAGCCAATCGGCCTGCGCCGCTTCGCTTCCTTCCGGCAGGGACAACGAGCCGTCCAGGAATCCCGCCTGTTGAGTCGAACGAAGGATCGCGGTCAACTGCCCGGAGCCAGGCTCCGCCGGAAGTTCCGCTGCCCCGGCGAATGCGGACGCGGGCCGCAGATGAGTCCAGATCGCCTCGGCGGCGTTCCCGTCCCGCGGCAGATGAAACACCGGACGCAGCAGTTCCGGCGACCGCATCTTCGTGTAGAAGAAATCGGGCAGCGAGCGGCGGATGTTCGCATGCCCGAAGCTGAACTGGTGCAAGGGAGCACTGCCAATAAACGACAGATCGGGTGCCTTCGGAGCCGGTTTTGTCCCGCTCAGTTCATGACAGCCGGCACAGCCCAGTTCCTCATACAGCCGCTGGCCCAGTGCGATCTGTTCGGGTTCATCCGGCGGCAGCTCGGGTGCGGCGTCTTCCGCATCGAGGATGTCGAAGTCGACCCATTCCTCATAGGTGAACTGCGACAGGTCCAGCGCTTCCTCTTCACTGAAGTGAAACCGAGGCATCTTTGTATGCGGCAGGAACCGGTGCGGATCGCGGAAGAACGAGATCATCCACGACTGGTGGACTTTATTACCAAGCTGCAGCAGGTTCGGCCCGATGTTTCCACCAACGGGATTGTCCGCGTAGTCCAGTTTGGTCACGTGGCAGACAATGCACTGGGCCTCGCGATACACGCCGGCTCCGGCGTCGTAGTCGCCTTCCTCGTCCGCGTGGCTTTCAATCTCGTCGTCGCGAAACGTCATCAGCCAGGCCGCGAGCGCATTCGCAGACGGATCGGTCAACCCGTAATGCGGCATCGTCGCTCCGGGCAGCGTCGCCTGCGGATCCTTCAACCAGCGATTCAGCCAGCGGCGCGAAACCTTGCTGCCGATCGCGTCCAGCCGCGGACCGACCGGATGATCCGTCATCAGATCGCCGGCCTGATGACAGCCGGTGCAGCCAAGTTCGCGAATCAGACGTCGTCCCTGCGCCAGCACGGGAGCGCCGGGAATCGGGTCGTCGCGGTGACACTTCGCACACGTGGCCTGAGTCAGATCGCCGGTCAGCAGCGGCTTCGTCCAGTGCGGCACGTGTCCGTGAGCCGCGTCTTTGTCCGTTGCCCGGCCCTGGCCTTCGTGGCAGATCGTGCAGCCGAACCGGTCGGGTGGATGAGACGTCAGCAAATCACCGGAATGCGCCGTCAACGGCTGGACCGCGTCCTTGAACGATGGATTGTCGATACCCACATGACAGGTCGTGCAGCGATCCACACGATTCAGGTCGAGATGTTTGAGGTACGACTGCCGCAATTCGACGGGAAACTCGACGCCCGGCGTCTCCGTGTCACGCGGCTGTTCTTCCAGCGCTGTTGCGTACGCCTCCTGATGCGTACGCCATTCGGTCGAATGCTCGTCGTACGCAGCCTCGATCAGGCACTGCAGTACGACGAGACTCGCGATCAGCAGGACGACTTTCGATCGCCAGAGACGCTTCTGTGTCATGGGACTTTTCCAGGGAATCAATGCACGGGCCAGTCGGCCTGCGACCAGTAGAACTGCCAGTTCGGTCCACGATGCACCGTGGCGAAGTACGTCAGAATCACGAAGGCCACAAGGAAACAGGTGAACGTGGCCAGAGCACCCATGCGGGTCGAGTTCGTCCGCTTCAATGTTCCGAGCGACCAGGCGACAAACACGGCCAGCAGGACCGTGCCGGGATTCACGAACGTAATGACGATCTGTGGAATCCGCGGGTACCAGTCACGCAGCCAGCCGACGTTGATCGTGAACGCCAGCAGAGCGATCACGCACCACGTGGCGAAAATCGCCGTCGCGACACACACGCGGCGCCCCTGACGGTTTCCGAACCAGACCCCGACGTCCTCGCGTTCCCGATCGAGATACGGCACGAACATCAGCCCGATCACGACAATGGTGGGAATCACAACGCCGCCCATCAGGGCCGAGTAACTCACCAGCTCCTGCAGCCCCAGGAAGTACCACGGTGCCTTGGCCGGGTTTTCGGGGACCGCCGGATTGGCCATCTCCGTCAGCGGCGCGTCGTAGTGATGCCCCAGCAGCAGCACGACCGCCAGCGTGACCATGCTCAGAGCCGCGATCGGGAACAGCGCATGCGGATAGGTCGGGACCGTGTCGGCCATCACCCGATCGACCGCTGGCGTCCGGCCGCGCACCACAGCCATCAGGCCGTACGTCTTTGACGAGTCCAGAGATGCCTGCGGCAAACCCGACTCTGGACTCTGGACACTGGACTCTCGACTCACCTGCGACTCTCGACTCGACGCTGCCAGTCCGCCGTCTTTGCGGATGCGCCAGAAGTGAACGGCCAGCAGCACGGTCATGATCAGCGGCAGCACCATCACGTGCAGCAGATAAAATCGGCTGAGGGCTTCCTGACCGACGTGATTCGAACCCAGCAGCAGATGCTTGATCGCACCGCCGGGATCGAACCACGAGGTAATCCCCAGCACATCTGTCAGCTCGCGCGGCGACTGTGCGATCTCCGATCCGATTGTCACGGCCCAGAACGCCAGTTGATCCCACGGCAGCAGATAGCCAGTAAAACTGAGCGCCAGCGTCAGCACAAACAGCAGCATGCCGATCACCCAGTTCAGCTCACGCGGCGGTTTGTAGGCTCCGACATAGAACGCCCGGGCCATGTGCAGCAACACGCAGGCGACCATCCCGTGCGCCGACCAGCGATGGATGTTCCGCATGTACCGTCCGGTCGGGACCAGGTACTGAATGTCCTTCATCGAATCGTAGGCCTGGTCCGTCGTCGGTTTGTAATACACCATCAGCGCGATGCCGGTTGCTGTCAGCAGGAAGAACAGCACCAGCGTGATGACTCCCAGACCCAGCGTCGTGCGGAACTTCAACGACCGGAAATGAATCCGCGTGGGCAGGATGTGTAGAAAGAAGTTGCCGAACACCGCCTGCGAAGCCGCCCGGTCCGACGTCGGACGTCCGTGTCGAATGACCGAGTCCCGGAACAGACGCGGACTGTTCCGGAGATTGCCGACGAACTGTCCCCAGGCGCCGGGCGAGCGATCCGTCTCCGGCGCAGGCGTTGGCTCGGACGACGGCGATTCGCCCGGAGATTCTTCGGCAGGCGTCGCTGGCTGATTCTCGGTACTCACCCGTTTCTCCTCACGTAATCGATCCACTGACTCGATGGCTTCAGGCTTCAAGACGGACGTCAGCCTCAGTTTCCTGATCCTGATTCACGACAAGTTGACCGTCCGGTGAAACGGACAATTGCAGATACTTCAGCGGCCGCGGTGCCGGCCCCGACAGTGGTTCGCCCTGTGCGTTGAACCGGCTGCCGTGGCAGGGGCAGAAGTAGCCGCCGTCTTCGGCAGACACGATGCAGCCCAGATGCGTACACACGGCCGACATCGCGAACAGACCTGCGGCGTCACGGAAGATCCACAGACGCTGCTCGGGAAACGGTTCGCGAGTGATGTTCGCAAAATCCGCGACCGGACCGAGCTTCACACGCGGACTCGATTCCGGCAGCGCCCACGGCCACGGCAGCCGCAGTGCTCCCAGCAGTCCCCACAGAACCGCGGTCGCGGCCGACCAGATCGCTGCCAGTCCCAGAAAATCACGCCGCTCGTGAGGCTTTGCGAACCGGCGACTGGTTTCCAGATCGCTCGTGATTGTCGTGTCCGTGTCATTGCCGTGCGTCATCCCGCTGCCTCCGTCGGCGCTTCAATCTGCCAGGTCGTCGAGAAATTCACGCGTTCCATCGTGATGGCACCAACCGGGCAGCGCTCGGCGCACAGTCCACAACGGATGCATACCGTTTCGTCTTTGATAATCGTCGAGAAGTCCGACAGGTCCGCGTCGCCGACGCTCTCCTGCAGTGTCCGTTTCAATTGTTCGTCCCCGGTCAACCGGTCGAGCGAGACCAGTTCCAGACACAGCTCGGGACATACGTCGGCGCAGCCGCCGCACAGGATGCACTTGCCTGAATCGAAGATCGTGTTGACGCCGCAGTCCAGACAGCGGCAGCCCTCGCACGTTGCCTGGGCGGGTGTGAATGCCTGTTCGACGACCGCCTGTTGACTGCGGCTCCGGTCGGCGGCGTTGAGCGTTGTCGGCGTGTTTCGCTTGAGTTTTTCGTAATCCGGCTCGCGCAGGTAATCGGGCAATTCCAGATGCACGAGCTTCACTTCCGGCACCAGCTTCTGCCCGCGAATGAACTCGAACACGTGCCGAGCCACTTTCTTCCCGCTGGCCACCGCGTCGATCAGCAACCGCGGGCCATGCGCGATGTCGCCCGCGAGGAACACATCCGCCGCCGTCGTCGTCTGCGTTTCCCGGTCCTGCTGCGGCAGCCCCCGCTCGTCCCGCTCGACGTCCGATGCGGCATCCAGGAACGACAGGTCCGGCCGCTGACCGATCGACCAAAGGACGCGATCGGCCGGGATTGTCGTCAGGTCCGACTCGTCGAACTCGGGATTGAACCGCCCGCTTTCATCGAACACTCGCGAGCAGCGTTGAAACACGACGCCCGTCACGCAGCCGTTCTCGTCGAGCTGAATCTCTTTCGGGCCCAGGCTGTGATGCCTGACGATGCCTTCTTCGTCACCTTCCAGAATCTCCGTGTCGTCGGCTGGCAGTTCGTCCAGACTCTCCAGGCTGCAGAGATGAACCGCCGTCACGCCAGCCTTGCGAAGTGCCGTCCGCGACACGTCCACTCCTGTCTGCCGCACAACCGACCGGGCCACGTCATACGCGACGTTGCCACCGCCGATCACCACGACCTCGCCGGTCAGATCGACGTCGCGGCCCAGCGACACGTCCCGCAGAAACTCGATGCCACCCAGAACGCCTTTTCCGTCTGTCCCGGGAATCGGCAGCGCCCGTGACTTCTTGAGTCCCACCGAGACGATCGTCGCGCGGTTTTTCGCACGGATCTCCTCAAGTGTGACATCCTGTCCCACCTGCGTGTTGCAGACGAACTCGACACCGAGCGCCCGGATGAAATCAACTTCGGCCTCGATCAGTTCCCGCGGCAACCGATAATGCGGAATGCCCACAGCGAGCATTCCGGCTGGCACCGCTTCCATCTCGTAAACCGTCGGCCGAAAACCCATCAGTGCCAGATCGTGTGCGGCCGAGAGTCCCGCCGGTCCTGAACCAATAATCGCTACGCGCTCGCCGTCGGAGTTCCCGGCGAGTTCCTCGCGGTCGGACAGCAACTCGCGAAAGCTGGACAGTTCTTCGCCGCGCGAGCAATCTCGCTGCTGAGAGTGTCCGAGCAAACGTCGAATGAGTTGCCGCGGCGACCGGCTGCGTTCGTCGACGGCTCCCCCAAAACGATCCGCAACGAATCGTTTGAGAGCCCGAATCGAAACTGCTTCGTCCAGGTTCCCGCGTCGACAAGCCGCTTCACACGGAGCGCCGCAGACTCGCCCGCAGATCGAAGCCATCGGGTTCGGTCCACGAGCGATCAGATAGGCGTCTTCGAGCTGCCCGTTCGCGATCGCACGGACATAACCCCGAGCATCGGTGTGAACGGGGCACGCTTCCTGGCAGTTGATCTGCCGCGTCCAATAGTCGGCTGTCGGGACTTCAACCTGAAACGTACGCGTCAAAAGATTCATCTCCTGTGTTGGCGTGACGGGTGGAAGCTGAATCTGAGGGCTCGCTGCGCTCGTCCCCAGCCACCCCGAATATCAACTTCTGTTTCGTGGGACATGTACCAAAGCGGCCTCTGGCCGCTCGCCGAAACTCATCTGGTTTTGAACAGGAGCAAACGGAAAGAACGGAGATTCACACTCTGTTCCCTCTGCGCTCTCCTGTTCAAAACACAAATTCAGCCCGACTGCACAACACGTGAGCCCGGCCCCTCTTCCAAGGGCCTATGCGACACACGACGGCTCAGCGGCGACTGAGTGAGAAATCGGCCGTGGTCGTCTCGCCCGCCTTGACGGTGACTTCACTCGACTTGGCACGCAGCTTCTTCGGGTTCTCGTACCAGGTCTTCAGTGTGTACTTGCCGTCTGGCACACCCTTGATCTCGTACGTTCCGTCTTCGCCGACAACCGCGAAGAACGGGTTCTGCAGGATGATGACAAAGGCTTCCATCTCGGGATGCACATTGCACAGCAGAACGACGGAACCTTCTTTGTCGAACGTGTATTCCCGCTTGCCGCCCTTGCCCCAGGTGCCAAGGTTCTTGCTCGAATAGGAGCGGTCCTGACTCTTCGGCCAGAAAACGTTGTGCAGAATGGGATCGCTGTTGAGAAACTCGACCTTCGTCCCCTTCACGATCGGCAGAACGTGCGGCGTAAACTGCAGCTTGACCTGGTCCATGTGAGCCGGCTCCTTCGGCGGCTTCCATTCGCCGGGCACCTTTTCGAGAAAGAGGAGAACATTCTCCGGAGTCTTGACCCCGGAAACCTTGACGGTCCCCGTGATCGTCCCACCCTTTTCATCATCCGCAGCCTGAACTGGCGCAATCAACGCCGTCTGGGCCACGACTGCTGTCAAAACGGCGAGTGAAGATAGCACGAGCCTTGTCATCACGTTTCTCCTGAAAGAACTCAATCTGGTTGCGGGTTTCGATAAGTCGCGTGTCGCCATCAGGCAACGACTCAACCCCATTGCAAACCAGGTGCCACAGAATCCAGACACCGAGAATCGACTGGATTCTGCGGAAGCGCAGACGCAGAGTGTGCGGTACACGCCCGCGGCATGAGCGATTTCGCCCCTGTATCGCTGTTGCAGAACGTTCGTACCCAACGCAAGGCCCTGGAAGACTCACCGCCAGCAGTGGCATGAGGTTTGCCGGCAAGTTCTGGTTCTCGATGCACGTCACTTAGGATCAGTCCCGAAATAACTTCCCGATTTCCGGTGCCATGTTTGACCCGAAGCCGCAGGCGATGGTGTTTTGAATGCGTGCCAGCGTCTGAAACGCGGGCGCCTCCGGCTTCCGGTCAAACAAGGAACTTATTTCGGGACAATTCCTTACTTCCACGCTGCCACTCATCAGGACCATGACATGACACATCCAGAAGTGACTTCGAGTCCGTCAGCCTTCAAGGCATCGCCGCCCGCTATGCGACTGAAGATTGGAGTGATGGGTAGTGCCTCGGATGGGATTCCCGATGAGCACCTCGAAAAGGCCAGACGGCTGGGAACCGCGATCGCCACGGCTCAGTGCATCACCGTGACGGGAGCCTGTCCGGGGCTTCCGCTGGCTGCAGCCCAGGGTGCGACTGAGGCGGGAGGACTGGTGATCGGAATCTCGCCGGGCCTGAGCCTGGACGAACACCTGCACAAGTACCGGTCACCCTCAGAATTTCACGACGTCCTGATCTTCACTGGTAGCGGCTTGATGGGCCGAGAAGTCGTCAACATCCGGACGTCGGACATTGTTGTGATCGTCGGCGGGAGCAGCGGGACGCTGGGAGAACTGGCCATCGCCTACGACGAGGGCAAGCTGATTGGCGTCCTCAACGGAACCGGGGGCATCACAACCTTGATCCCTGACATTCTTGCCGCCTGCAGTAAGGACACCGGCGCTCGTGTTGTTTACAGCGACCACCCCGATGAACTTGTCGAGCAGATTCTGCACGTCTATCTGACCGAGCACTACCGGCATCCGTCCTGCTTCTGCGAGTCGTGCAACGCGCAGAGTGCTCCTGCTGAAGATGGAAGTACGGTCCAGTGCCCCGCCTGCGGCATGTGGGGGCGCCCGGAAGACGCTGTCACTCGCAAAGGCAGCGACGGCCTGGACCAGAGTTTCTGCTGCCAGCGGTGCGTCGATGAGTTCAACCGAACAAGCGAGAGCATCTTTTCCTGACCACTGACGCTACTCGACGCGTTGCCCTTTCGAGGCCCCGTGTGGATGTGTCGCGCGACATCCGACAGCAAGACCTCAACGCTCCGTGCGATCAGTTCCGTCATCGGAAAGTTCCAGAGCTGTTATCTCAATCCGGCCTTCGCGCTGGCAGACAATGACCAGGTCCGGCGATGGCTGGGACAGACGCTCGCGGATCGTAAAGAGCCATTCGGCTGTTCCGGGAACGTTGTCGGCTGCTTTCAGTCCTCGTCGCTCGGCTTCACTGTCAACGTCCACCGAATCGATGACGACCTGTCTATTGACCAACAACAGGTGCAGGCCGCTGAGGTCACGGCGATCCGGTGCCCCGAAACGCAGGCCGCGACGCAGGTACATTTTTCGACGGGGAAAATCGAGCGTCACGGCATACTGCGACAGAATGCCCAGCCCCAGCATGTTATGACTGGCGCGATCAAGGTCCGGCGTAGTGCGTCCTCTGTCTTCCTGGCTTCTCTCTTTCGTGCCAGCAATTGGGCAGCCTGAGTGAGGCACACCGCAAAGTCGGGTGCGCTGCCTTTGGCTGGCCTGGCCGTGACGACCGCGCCTCGTTCGCTAAAGGCGATCGCAGCATCAGTTTCACCCGTCTGCAGATGCACCATCGTCAGGTTGAACAGGCACTCGGCTGTGTCGGGATGATTTATGGTCTCTATCCCTGATTCCATGTTGAGCTGACGTGTGAAGTCCGACTCGCCGAACGATTAGAATTTGTAACTGAACTGCGTGTAGAAGAAGTCGACGTCCTGTCCGACTCCGGTTCGGCTGATGAAGTCGCCCGCAAAGAGTCGCGAGTAACCAAAGAGCAGATCGGCGTGCTGATCGACGTTGACTTTGAGCAGCAGGTCCAGTTCGTTGCCGACATCGGTCCCGGCGGCTCCGGTCGGATCAGATCGCACAACGCCGCTGCCGGCGTTGTAGAGAGCGTCGCGCGCCTGATCGAGACGATAGATATGCCACCACAGGATCAGCGTGGCTTTGTCGCAGGGCTTCAGTGTCAGTCGGAAGTTGGTGTCTCGAATGTTCTGCCGGCCGACCAGGTCGGTGAAGCCCATGTAAAAGTGACCGAACGGAAAGAGCTGATTGAACGTGCCACGCGTCCCGTCCGTCGGATCAGAGTCGCCCGAGGCCCAGTCGTAGAAGGCGTGAAACGTTGGTGTCCAGGGAAGATCGGCGAACTTATGACCGAGACCGACCGTACAGAATCCGGCGTTCTGATCGAGTCCGGCGAAGTTGCCAAACTGCACTCCGCCTTCGATCTCCCACAACCAGTTTTCGTGCTTCCCATCCCAGCGACCGCCAATGGTGTGAGTCTCGAAGGAGATGCCGGTTCCCGGAGCATTGCTTTCCTGAAGTCCGAGATAGTAGGCGTCGAACGTCTGGCCTTCGCAGCCGTTGTACGTCGAAAAAACGCCGTAGAACTGCTGGCTCTCATCCGGGTTGTCGAAGTTGTTATCGTCCGGAACATGCTGTGCAAACGGCACGGGCCGCGTCCAGAAGCCATCGATGTTCCAGTCGTCGCTCTTCCAGAACAGCTTCGCTCCGTCGAACGTACGACGCGTGTTGGCCCAGTCGAGTGGCGAGATCAGCCGCTGCGAACCGTACATCAGCTCCTGCCGCCCGACACGGGCTGTCAGGCTGCCGGTCTCCTCATCAAACAGCGTGACCTCGCCAAACAGATTGAGAAAGTCGGCCCGGTTCACATAGATACCGCGCGTCGGAAGCTCCTCACCAAAGCTGGCCGCATCAATGAACTCAGCAAAGGCGCGAAATCGCTTCTGGAAGCGGACGTCCGTGTAGAGCCGCGTCCGATGCAGCGCGAAGTTCTCGTCGCGCCCGTTGAGCCTCATGTTGTTTTCATCATGGAATCTCAATCGGTATTCACCGCCGACATCCACAACGAAGTCCTCGAAGGGCTCAATGCCTTTGAGAGCGTCAAACAGGTCGCTCGACTCGTAGCTGGGATCATTCACGTAGCGAAAGTCGTTGTCGTAGAAGACGGCCCTATATGGACTGCCCGGTTTCTTCGCGGCGTGAGGCGGATCGCAGCAGGGCGTGTGACGAGGCTCGGCGATCCTCGCGGGACCGCTGCCGGTTACTTCGAGACCTGGCTCGTCAACTGCTGTCTCTGGAGCGAGGCCAGTCTCGTGGCCGGCTTCCTGAGCGGAGAGGCTCTGTGCCTGAATCAGGAATGTTGCCAGTCCCAGGACTGCAGCGACGAGCCCTGTGCCGGTTGTTAGACGTGATGTAGTCATGGCATTTCCGAAGTTTTGTGCGAGCGGGACCGAGTGCCTCATCGGAACTCGTCCCGCAGGGACAAACCAGTTTGTCTGCGATATCGGAATCAGCCTCACGACGGTCACAGGTCCGGATCAGCAAATAATCCACATGGGCCAAGTCGCCCCGGTGTGGGGCCGGATTTCTTAACAAAGGGGCGATGCCGCTCATGGCGCGTCGATCAATACGCGTGAACACCACACGCCAACTGAAGGAGCGAAAACGCCCATACGGAGTGCTAGTCCGCTCACTCGCGCCTGCGTCACTGCAATAGTGGACTTGCTGCTGCTGCTCGAACGTGTACGCGATCTGCCACCGCAATCATCCTGATCAGTGACGATCCACAAAACGCTGACGCTTGCCCTACCAATTCAAATCACGTGGGCTGCTGGCACGAACTTTGCGTTCAAGGGACAACCGCGGCGGTCACGTGGTTGCTGGCGTGTTCAGGGCTACGGCCTGTATGTTGGATGGAAGTAGAAATCGATGATTCCCGACCTTGTTCGATATACCAACGTGCTGGCGATTGTCGGCGACATTCTGAAGGTACGGGCATCAGATGTCGGATTCGGCGACTTGGCGGTGGTTGAGAATCAGGACGGTCGGTCGTCTCTGGGGCAGGTGATTGAGCTGGATCGCGATGTCGTTTCCCTGCAGGTCTTCAGCGGCGGCAAGGGCCTGTCGACGCGGGCGAAGGTGCGTTTTCTGGGGCACTCGATGCGGGTGACCTGTTCGCCTGGCATTCTCGGACGCGTTTTTCGCGGTTCGGGAGAGCCGATGGATGGTGGGCCGGACCTCTCCAGCGAACCGACTCTGCCCATCGGCGGCCCCTCAGTGAATCCCAAAATGAGGATCGTGCCCAAGAAGATGATCCACACTCGCGTGCCGATGATCGACCTGTTCAACTGCCTGGTCGAAAGCCAGAAGGTTCCGATCTTTTCCGTGGCGGGTGAGCCTCACAACCAGTTGCTGGCCCGCATCGGAATTCAGGCCGACGCCGACATTATCGTCTTCGGCGGACTGGGACTCATTTTTGATGACTACTACTTCTTTCGTTCAATGTTCGAGGATGAGGGCATTCTCGGTCGGACAGTGATGTTTGTGAATCAGGCCTCGGACCCCATTGTCGAACGACTGCTGGTCCCGGACATGGCGTTGAAGGTCGCCGAACGGTTTGCCGTGGACGAGGGGAAGCGGGTGCTCGTCCTGCTGACAGACATGACGGCCTACGCGGACGCGCTGAAAGAAATCGGCATCGCGATGGAACGAGTGCCGTCGAACCGGGGCTATATGGGCGACCTCTACACACAGCTCGCTCAGCGATACGAACGGGCCTGTGATTACAAGGGGGCCGGGTCTGTCACCATTCTCACCGTGACAACAATGCCGGGCGGTGATGTCACTCATCCGGTGCCGGACAACACGGGCTACATCACCGAAGGGCAGTTCTATCTGCACGACGGGATGATCGATCCCTTCGGTTCGCTGTCGCGACTGAAGCAGCAGGTGATTGGCAAAGTCACGCGCGAAGACCACTCGCAGATCATGAATACCATGATCCGGTTTTACGCCGGCGCGAAAGAAGCGGAGAAGAAGCAGGCGATGGCATTCGACCTGTCGTCGTTCGACCAGAAGCTGCTGCGATTCGGTGAGCTGTTTGTCGAACGCTTCATGGACATCCGGGTTTCGCTGCCGCTCGACGATGCACTTGACCTGTGCTGGCAGACGCTGGCGGAATGCTTCGAGCCCCAGGAACTGCTGATGAAGCAGGCGCTCGTCGACAAGTATTTTCATAAGTTGAGGGTTGAGAGTTAAGGGTTGAGAGTGGAGGACACGGCAGGACTCTCAACCCTCAACCCTCAACCCTCAACCCTCAACCCTCAACCCTCAACCCTCAACCCTCAACCCTCAACCCTCAACCCTCAACCCTCAACCCTCAACCCTCAACCCTCAACTATGTCCCTCGCACTTAACAAAACGGCTCTCAAGCAGCAGCGGGATCAGCTCGCACTGTATCAGCGATTTCTACCGTCGCTCGATCTGAAGCGACAGCAGTTGATGGCTGACTATCAACGAGCCCGTCGAGCATTCGAAGAAACTCAGCGTGAGATCGACGAACTGAAGTCGTCCAGCGGCGGACTGCTGGCATTGCTCGGAGCCAGCGAACAGGACCTGACGGGACTTGTCCGCGTCGAGGCCGTGCAGATCAGCGAAGAGAACGTGCTCGGAGTCCGGTTACCGGTCGTCGGTGACGTGCAGCTTCAGGTCGCAGAATACTCGATGCTCGCGAAACCGTTCTGGGTCGACCTGCTCGTCGAGCTGCTGCAGTCGATGGCGAAGCTTCGGATTCGACTGGATGTCGATCAGGAGCGGCTCCGACGTCTGAATGAAGCCGTCCGTCGCATTACGCAGCGAGTCAACCTGTTTGAGAAAGTGCTGATCCCTCAGGCCGAGGAGAGCATTCAGCGTATCCGCATCTTCCTGTCGGACTCGGAACGGACGGCGGTCGTGCGATCAAAACTCGCCAAAGCCAAACAGCAACAATCCGACGTCATTCAGAGGTGGGTCTGATGGCGATTGCGTCGATGGTCAAAGTGAATCTGTTCGGCACGTCCGATCAACAGGAGACGGTCCTCGACAGTCTGCAGGACCTGGGCTGTGTCCATCTGGTTGATCTCAGTGAACGCGTTGAGCCCGGACCGCCGACTCCGGACATCTCATCCGAAACACTGCAGGCAGTGAAGTATCTTCGCGCCTGTCCGACACGCCGGCGCCCTGTTCATGATGCACACGGATTTCAGTTTGAGCAGGTTGTCCACGAGGCCCTGCGAATCGAGCTGCGTCAGCAGCAACTGCAGGCCGAACGCGACGAGCTGCTACCGGCGATACGCGACCTGACGCCCTGGGGAGACTTCCGGCTTCCGCTGGGGGGAGAACTCGGCGACCTGCGACTGTGGTTCTACATCGTTCCGCATTACCGCATGCGATCGCTGCTGCAGCGTGAAGCCGTCTGGCATGTGGCATCGCGCGACTCGCGATTCACCTACCTCGTCGTTGTCAGTCCGACGGAACCGGAAGAGATGCCCGTCCCGCGCGTCCGCCTTGACGATCGCCCGTTGTCCGCGCTGCGTAAGCGATTGGAAACCGTCGAACTCGAACTGGAGGACCTGCACTGGCAGCGAGTCTCGCTGACAAGGTGGAATGCACTGCTGACTCGGACCATCGATTTTGCTCACGATCTGGCCGTGCGTCAGCGAGCCGCCCGGCAGGCATGGAGCGACCCGTCGATGTTCGTCCTGCAGGGCTGGGCTCCCCTCTCCGAAGCGGACCACGTTCGTGACTTCACGCGCGAACATGCCCTCGGCCTGACGATCGAACAACCGTCGGATACAGAATTCCCACCAACTCTGCTCCGCAACAGCGGATTGATGGCCGGTGGGCAGGGCGCGGTTACGTTCTACACGACGCCGGCTTACCGCGCGTGGGACCCGACAGCGGTCGTCTTCATCTCATTCAGTGTCTTCTTCGCGATGATCATGGCCGACGCTGGATACGCACTGGTCCTCGGCGGACTGCTGCTGATTCTGTGGCGAAAAATCGGCCGAGCACCTGGCGGGCCGGGGCTGCGGCAACTTTCGCTGGCCGTCGTCGTCGCGTCGTTAGCGTACGGTGTTGCCGTGGGCAGCTACTTTGGCCTGCCACCCGGGAAGGGATCAGTCCTGGAGAAGCTGCACCTGATCGATGCCGCCGACACCACGCTGATGATGCAGATTTCAATCGGTCTCGGTGCCGCTCATCTCGCACTGGCGAATCTGGCTCTCGCGTGGAACCGACGTCGTTCGCCTCAGATGGTCGGCTCACTTGGCTGGGTGGCGATGGTACTGGGTGGCCTCGCTCTGGGCTTCGGGAAAAGCGGCGTAGAACCCCAGGCGGAACTTGTCCGCTTTGGAACGACGGGACTCATTGCGGGTGTGATCGCCGTCGTCCTGTTCAGCAGCGAACGACCTCTGCTGTCGTTGCGACTGAGCAATCACCTGTGGCGATTGCTCGATGGTCTGCAGGCGTTGACGGGAATTTCCCGCGCGTTTGGCGATGTCCTGAGCTATCTCCGCCTGTTTGCTCTCGGTTTGGCCAGTTCTCAGCTCGCCGCGACGTTCAATGAACTGGTTTACAAGGCCAGTTGCTGCGTCGGCGTCGGGAGTCTGCTCGCCATCGTCGCCGTCGTGTTCGGGCACGGTCTGAACTTCACGCTGGCCATCATGAGCGGCGTTGTGCACGGCCTGCGTCTGAACTGCATTGAATTCTTCGGCTGGGGCCTTCCGGGCGAGGGCTATGCGTTTCAACCATTCTGCAAGAGAGAAACATAGATATGGAAAGCGTCATTCTATTACTGGGCTGGGCCGGAATTTTTCTGCCGACGTCACTCGGAGCCATCGGCAGCATCATTGGCTGCGGACATGCAGGCCAGGCCGCGTCCGGGGCATTGCTGGATGTGGAATCCGGTTACGGTCGATTCGTCGGCGCGTCAGCACTTCCATCTTCGCAAACAATCTATGGAATCGTCGTCACAATGCAGTTCAACCGCGTCGTCACGTTGGACTCTGCACCGGGGCTGTTCTCCATCGGCCTGCTGGCTGGATTGGCCCTGTTGTTCAGTGCCATCGTGCAGGGCACGTGCTGTGCTTCGGCCATCAACACCACCAAGTCGAAACCCGAAGTCTTCGGACTCTCGATCGCCCCGGCGGCCATCGTCGAAGGTTTCGCCGTGTTCGCCTTCATCTTCGCCATGATCGTCGGCGGCGGTATCCCGGGCGGACCGGCCAGTTGACGAGGCCACGTCGGTGAGGACATCTCAGAAACAACAGTGAGCAAAACATGAGTGCAGGCAAAGAGTCATCCGGGGTCGAGGAACTCATCCAGCGGCTGCGTGACCAGGGCGTCGCCGAAGGGCAGAGCCAGGCCGACGCACTGCTGGAACAGACCCGCCGTCGTGCGGAAGAGCGGCTCGCAGAGGCCCGCCAGGAATCTGAAGACATCGTGGCCAGGGCTCGCGAAGACGCCCGGCAGACTAAAGAAGCTGGCGAGGAAGCCGTGCGACTGGCAGTACGCGACGCCGTTCTCACACTCAAGTCGGAACTGGCCGAACACTTTGCCGACCGTGTGCGACGACTCGTGACCCGCGAGATGCAGGATCAGGGTTTTCTGCAGCAGTTGATTCGCGAGGTCGCCGGTCGCGCGGCTCCACCAGCCGACCGGCCCGCCAGAATCCTGCTGCCGAAAGAGTACGTTGGCCTCGAAGAACTGCGTTGTCATCCGGAAGAGGCGAAGGAAGGAACACTCAGCCAGTTTGTTGTCGCAGTGACGAAAGAGATTCTACGCGAAGGTGTTGAGATCGGAGTCGCCAGTGATGTCGATGCCGGTATCCGCATTGAGCTGATCGACGAGGACCTTGAAATCGAGCTGACCGATAGGGCCGTCGCGGAACTGCTCCTGCGGCACCTGGCTCCCCGATTTCGGGCTCTGATGGAAGGCATCATTCAGTAAGGCGTTTGAGAGAATTTATCGTGTCCACGTCCACCAGTTACTACATGCTGATCACGAGTCTGCCGCACATGCCGCGGACGTTCGATGTCGAGCAGGTTCCGATCTCACACATCCGGCTGCAGCAGCGTCTCGCATTGCTGGGAGATCGCGACCGCGCCGTTGTCGAACGAATGCAGAGTTTCCTGCACTGGGACCGGCAGCATCCCGAACGCTCCGACGCAGAAGTCTGCAATGAGTACGACCGGCTGATGAAGTCCGTCACAAACCCGCTCGTGCGTGAGATCATCGGCCATCGCATGGACGTCCGCACGATCACCAGCGGTCTGCGACGGCGACGCCTGAACCGGGAACCGCCTGAGGCTGTCGGCCGGTACGTCGAACACATCCGGAAGCACTGGACGCACTCTGACTTCCGCCTGAGTCGCGAACACCCGTGGATTCCACTGTTCCGCCAGCATCTGGAGGCGAACGAGCCGCGGCAGGCGGAACGGCAACTGCTGCTCGCGACCTGGAACCGCTGGGTTCAGCTTGCCGATGAATTCTATTTCTCCTTTGAAACGATCCTGCTGTATCTGGCTCGGTGGGAGATTGTTGATCGCTGGACGCGTCTGAATGAGTCTCTCGGGCGGCAGCGATTTGAGTCACTCCTGACGGAGACCCTCGGAGATCATGTCCGTGTCAGTTACTGAAACGACCAGCCGAATCACGGAAGCCGTCGTCACGGGCGTCAATGGGAACATTGTCTCCATTGATGTTCCCGATGGGAGCATCGTGAAAAATGAAGTTGCGTACGTCTGCGCCGGCGATGATCGGCTGAAGTCGGAAGTCCTGCGGATTCAGGGACAGTCGGCCGATCTGCAGGTGTTTGAGGACACGCTCGGCGTGCGGGTTGGTGACCGAGTGGAACTCACGCATCAGCTCCTGTCGGCGTCGCTCGGGCCCGGATTGCTCGGCTCGGTCTATGACGGACTGCAGAATCCGCTGGAAGCTCTGGCCGCCCGCGACGGCTTCTTTCTTCGCCGCGGTCACTACGTCGATGCACTCGATACCGAACACAAATGGTCATTCGTGCCGCAACGACGCACCGGCGATCGGCTGCGTGCCGGCGATGTTGTGGGAACCGTCCAGGAACGCGGCATCGAGCACCGCATCATGATCCCGTTCGATGTCGATGGTTCGGTCGAGCTGACCTGGATTCAGGGCGGCAACTTCAACGTCAACGAACCCATTGCCCGCATCCGTGATTCACACGGCGATCGACCACTCACAATGCGTCAGGAATGGCCGGTGCGAATTCCCCTTCCGGCGGACCTGCTGCGTCACCACCTCGTCGAGCGAAAGTATCCGTCCGAACCACTCACCACGACGATTCGGATCATCGATACGTTCTTTCCTGTTGCTCGCGGAGGCACCGCCTGTATCCCCGGTCCTTTCGGAGCCGGCAAGACCGTGCTGCAGACGCTCATCGCCCGGTACTCGGCTGTGGATGTCGTCATCGTTGTGGCCTGTGGTGAACGGGCCGGCGAAGTCGTCGATACTATTAACGAATTCTCGCAGGCGCAGGACCCGCGGACTGGCGGCTCGCTGATGGATCGCACCATCATCGTCTGCAATACCTCATCCATGCCCGTCGCCGCGCGTGAAGCATCGATCTACACGGGAATCACAATGGGTGAGTACTACCGGCAGATGGGCCTGGACGTCCTGCTCCTGGCCGATTCGACGTCCCGCTGGGCTCAGGCGATGCGCGAAACCTCCGGGCGACTGGAAGAAATTCCGGGCGAAGAGGCCTATCCCGCCTACCTCGACTCGGCCATCAAAACGGTCTACGAACGAGCTGGCGTACTTTCGACAGCCGACAATTCCACCGGCAGCCTGACTCTGATCGGTACGGTGTCTCCTGCAGGAGGCAATTTCGAAGAACCGGTCACACAGTCGACCCTTGGTACGGTGAAAACGTTTCTGGGCCTGTCCTACGACCGAGCCTACCGACGCTCGTATCCCGCTATCGACCCGCTCATCTCCTGGTCACGCTACCGGGACCAGCTCCGTTCGCACTTCGATCGCGACGTGCATCCCGGCTGGACCGACTTGGTCGATTCCCTGTCCGACCTGCTGAGAGACGGCAGTTCAATTCACCAGATGATGCAGGTGACCGGCGAGGAAGGCGTCTCGCTGGAAGACTTCATCACCTGGCAGAAGTCCCTGCTGCTGGACATCGCGTATCTGCAGCAGGACGCCTTTGACCCGGTCGATGTGTCCGTCCCCCTGGATCGTCAGAAGCAGATGCTGTTGCTACTGAAGCGGCTCATCGACCGCGACCGCTTGTTTACCGACAAGGATCAGGTGCGGGATTATTTCACTCGACTGACAGGCCTGTTCCGAAATCTGAACTACTCCCGCGCGGATTCCCAGGACTTCGAGTCCTACCTGCAACAGATCGAAGACCTGCCAACATCCAGCCAGCCCGGTGCTCCACAGGAACAGGCATAAACCATCCGTTTGCTCATTCCTTGCTTTCAACTCGTCGTCTACTTCACCGCTGGCGGCCTGCTCGCTCAGCGAGTTGTCCGGCCATCTCGCTGATTCTGGCGGCCGCTTTGGAAAGTGCCTTTAGGTCCTCGCGATTCTCGCGGATCGTGGCCAGCACCCGCTCGACGACCAGCTTGCCATTGCCCGATTCGGGATCGACTTCCTCGAACAACCCACCAAGGTACCGCTGAGCCTCGATCGTCCATCGCCGCAGGTCCTTGTACTTGAACTTTGGCCCGCCACACTGCCGCTTTTCGCCACGAGCCTTCTGGACTTCTTCCAGCAGCAGCCTGGCGCTCCAACCGTTCTCAATCGCCTGCTTCTCAAGTTGCATACGTTGCTCGACCTGATCTCTGGAGAATGCAAGCAGCGTCCGCACGTGAGTCCAGTGCAATGGCTCCTGCGTCTCAGAATTCACGCGGCGGCGCAGTGCACGGAATTCCTTCCGCGAGTAAAGGCACGCAAAATCCAGTGTCTTGTAAAACTGATCCCGCGATACCCCATGCTCTGCCATCAGCTTTTCTCGGGTCTCGCCATCAACCCGCACCTTCTCGCCAACCTTGAGGCGGCTCCCAATGGAATCCTTGATCTGCCACCCAATCTCGTAATACCGGGCCAATTCCTCGGCGACTGCCTGTCCTCGGGTGATGCCAATCGGCTTGCCTGTAAGTGCAGTCTTCTTCTTCGCCATCATGCCGCTCCCTCAGTCCGTCGGTCCCGCAACCATCACAGTTTGTGTTAGCGGTCACAGAAATGGGAGTCCGGAGCTGCACGGTCTCACGACCAAACTCCGCCAATGGTCGCAGTCTGGCGGCGGTCAGCAGGTTTTCCAGTTCTTCGTCGACCAATGCTCTGCGTTCACGTCGAACGTCGGCATCCTGATCGGCTCTGGCAATGCCCTTCAGCGGGTCAGCCAGCAGACGGTTGCCGTTCACACACCACCGAAGAAATGCCCGTATCGCTTCCAGATAGATGTTCCGTCGCCGTGCTCCGGTTCCGGACTCCGCCAGAGCAGCGAGCCACTCTTCCACCTTATGTCGTTGCACGCTTGCCAGCGTCTTGAAGCCGCATTCTCGACAAATCTTCGCGATCAGCTCCCCAGTTTCCCGGACCTGTCGTTCTGCAAGACCTTCTGCTTTCCTCGCGGAGCTGTACGAATCAAGGTGTCCGGAAAGCGGCTTGTCACTGTTGCTGAGTGATGTGGACTCTTCGGAAGTGACAATTCCCGCCCGCTCACGATCAGCCTCACGCTCCAACTCAGCCAGTACAGCGGCAGCCGTCTGTTTGTCCCGACACTTCGTAGAGGCTTCCCTTATGACCCCTGATGCGTCACGAAACTTGGCCGTGTACGTCGCCGCTTTGATGACAACTCTCTGATCATCATTCTTACCGACAGTGACAGCCGCCGTGCGTTTCTGACCTGACTGATCACGCCACTTGGCGAACTGCTGCCCTTTCTTCGTGACCAACTCAGCGTTTGCCGGCAGCGGCTTGGTGAAGGTTTTCTTTCGTAACGACCCCATTACTTCCCACCTTTCCGCTTTGTCACCGGCTTCAACTCCAGTCCAAAGTACGCTGCCAGCCTGTCGGCCTTATCGAGCCTCAATGTGCATTCACCTTTCGCAAACGGCATCAAGCTCTGCCTGATGACTCCGGTCGCTCGTTCGATGCTGCGGAACGTTTCTCCGGCTGCGACAGCCTCGTTCAGTCTGTCTTGCAGAACACCAGTCATTGTTTGTTGTTTCGGCATACGTGGAGGGATTCCTACCAGGTTGGGTGAAGCGGGTCAAACATAATTTCAGAAAACGCACTGAGCGAGGTGCTGCGTGTTGTCGCTCAGACGAACGACACACGCTTGAACGTCGGTTGCACGCCCGGCTTTGCAAACTCCTGCATCGCAATTCGTTATCTGCAAAACTATTGCCAATCGTCAGCAACCGCATCGTCTTCGACTCGGCCTGAACGTGGGAACCAGAGAGCAGAGCGATTACGACAGCAATCACCAACTTCAGACGACGCAGTTTGGGACAATACTTCATAAATCAACCTCACGAGTTCTCAGGTTATTTCGAATTGTCTGACGACACGTTATGCAAACAGAGCCTCGACGGGTTTGCCATGATCGGTAATTGGAACCGGTCGTGAGTCGTCGAAGAGTTCATGAGCCGGGTCGATACCGAGCGCCGCATGAATTGTGGCATGGAAGTCAGGAACGGACACTGGGTTCTCGACGATCTTCTTGCTCAGCTCGTCGGTGACTCCGTAAGCGCCGTGATGTTTCAGCCCGCCGCCCGCGAGCAGCAGGCTGAAACAACTGCCCTGGTGACCGCGACCGCCTCGACCGTCGTAGCCGGCGGGACGTCCGAATTCGGTGCCGATGGCAACGAGCGTCTTGTCGAGAAGTTTCTTGCTCTCCAGGTCCGCGATCAGAGCCGACAGGGCGATATCGAGTTCCTTAATCAGTAGATGCTGGTTCTGCTGACCTTCGTTGTGAGTGTCCCACCCGGTGCCGTTAATGAAGTTGAGATTATGAGCAACCTCGATAAACCTCACGCCGGACTCAACAAGACGTCGGGCGAGCAGACAGCGCTGACCGAATTCGCCGCCGTACGCGTTTCGGAGATCGTCGGGCTCGTCCTTCAGTCGAAAATGCTGCATGAACTCTGGACCAGCCAGTCGCAGAGCTTCCACCTGAGCGGCCTTGTACTGTTCGATGACTGAGCCTTTGGGAACGCGGCTGGTTAACGGTGCCAGCAGTTCACGACGGCGTTCAACACGTTCAGGCGTAACGTCTCCCGGTCGCGAGAATCCGGCCGGGCCGCTTTCCGTGTCCACGAGGTAAACGTATCCGCCTTTTGCTCCAAGAAATCCTGGTCCGCGGCTGACATTGGGATAACCGATCAGCATGTAGGCAGGAACATTTGGATTCACGGCGCCGCGCACGTGTCCGATGATCGAACCGATTGACGGGTAAGTAATACTGCCGCTGATCAGTCGCCCGGTGTGGACGAAGTTCGTGCCAAAGGCGTGTTCGTCGATCAGGTGATGATTGACCGTCCGCATCGCGGTCAGCCGGTCGGCCAGTTTCGCCGTACGAGGCAGGTGTTCGCAGAATCGGACGCCCGGTACAGCGGTCTCGATCGAGTTGTATTCGGAACCGGCGACCTTTGGTGATGCTTTGGAATTGCCGCGTTTCTTTGGATCGAACGTGTCGATCTGCGACATTCCTCCGCCCAGCCAGAGGAACACAACATGCTCGGCTTTGCCTTTGGGGATGTGAACTGGAGTCGGTGCGCCCAGTACAGAGTTTCCGGCAACGGCAGCGCCGGCGATCGCGGCGGATTGTGTGATAAAGCGGCGTCGTTTCATGATGGGTCTCGTTGTCTATACTTTTGGTGAGCGGCCGGGCGCTAAGGCCTCGGGCAAAGCCGTACGTGCCCGGCTGCTTCCGCGTCATGACTCACAGGACTACGGCGTATAAATCCACTCGGGCGCATTGAGGATCGCCCACAAGGCGTCTTCCATACGTAGACGCCAGGCTGTGTTTAAGGCATTGGTTGGAGGGTCGCCGCGACGGGCGGCGGCTTCTTTCTGCTGAGCGAGCGTATTGGCCGGTCCGTCGACGTGATTGGACCAGCTGACGTAACGCTCGCGCTCTCGTTTTCCGGGATTCGGTTTGACTCGTTCCGACTCGGGAATCACTCGTGTGTCGTATCCTTCGGCGAGGAAGTGGACATAGCAGTCTCGCTCGGCGGGTGATGGCCTGCGTGTCAGCAGTCGTAGAAACATTCGGTCGACCAATGCCTCGACGGATTGATCTTCCAAAGCCAGATGCGTCATTCCGTGACGTTCACTCAATCGAGTCAGCCAGACGCTCATCACCCCGTTCGCGAAGATCGCCGGTTGAAGACTGTTGGGTTCGGTGTCTCGCTGACTGCGAGGGTCCTGGCGAGCCCCGCGCCAGCCGAATGCTCTCATGACACTGGCCACGGCGGTCACGCGCGGCAGTCCCAGACTGGGGCGATCGCGTTCGTTGGACGTGGACGCCAGCATCCACGAGCGGCGTGGCTTGCCGAGCGTGAGCGCGTTTTTGGTCTCGCGCACGCTGTCGATATCCAGGCTGACTTCTTCCAGATCGAACGGCGTGCCTGTCGCATGAAAGACGGAGTCAACGATCTGCTCGGCAGTCAGGCGGCGCGGAGCCGGCGAGATGTAGAGCGGACTGGTTTTCGTGAGCAACGGATCGGTGGTCCGCTGATACGCATGCGAGTTGAGAATCAGCCGGCTGACCGCCTTGATGTCATACCCCGACGCGACGAATTGATGTCCCAACCAGCGTAAGAGTTCCGGATGCGACGGCCCGCCCTTTTCCCAATCCGCGACATTCGCCACAAGACCTCGTCCCATCAGACGCTGCCAGATGCGGTTGACCATCACTTGTGCAAAGCGTTCGTTCTGCGGTGCGGTGATGAGGGCCGCCAGCCGATCGCGCGAGTCGTCTGCATGCTCGGCCAGAGCATCGGCAACCGATTCATCACAGTAGCGTTTGAATGGCCAGGCCGGTTTGATTTCAGCACCCGGTTTGAGCGTCACTTCAATCAGCGACTGGCGTCCCGTTTGGTGCAGGCTGCTAGCCGGCACACTACTCGACTCTGGAAGTTTAATGATGTCCTGTTTCAACAGCGCCGCCAACTGCAGCAGGTCTTCCTGCAGCGAGACATGCGATGGAGCATCGTGGCAGCGGGCACACTTCATCTCCACGCCAAGAAACGCCGAACTGATAATGATCCCCTTCGCCGCCATGGGGAGATCGTTCTGCGAAGCTGTGCCAAATCCGGCCGGTCCGCCGAATCGTTCGCTGCCTTCCATCCGAATCAACTCGGTGACAAACAGGTCGGCCGGTTTATTATCAATCAGCGATTCGTAGAGCCACCACCGGAAGGGGCCGGTGTTGTTGAGCGTCGGATTGATAATATTCGGGTTCTCCGCGAGCACATCGAGCCAGTAGCCCATCCTGTGATCGGCCCATCGCTCATCGTCCAGCAGCCGATCGATCGCATTGATGCGACGAGTCTTCGGGCTGTCCTTCAGAAAAGCGGTAGTCTCAGCTTCCGTCGGTGCCACGCCTGCCGTGTCGAGCGTCACGCGGCGCAGAAACACGAGGTCATTCGCCAGCGGAGTCGGTTCGAAGCTTTTTACGTTGAATTGAGGCCACACGGCACCGCCGTTGATCCAGCGTCGCAGCAGGCCGATCTCGTCCGCAGACAACGGATCTCCTTTAGGCGGCATCAGCATGTCTTCGTCTTCCGATGTAACGCGAGCGACCAATGCGCTCCCGTCAGCCTTGCCAGGAATAACGGCTGGTCCGTCGGATTCACCACCCTGCAGCACTGATGCGTGGTCGTCGATCCTCAGTCCGCCTGCGGCCTTTCCGCCCTGGTGGCAGTCGTAGCAGCGTTTCTCGAGCAACGGGCGAATGTCTTTGAAGTAGTCCACTTCGGACTGCTGGCTCTGTTTTGCAACTCGCACAACGGCGGCGATCCGCGCGGCGATGAAATGATCGATCTCATTGTTCGCCGGAAAGCCGTCCGCCAGTTCGGGAACGGTGACGTGCTCGGTAATGGCCAGCCAGTCGGCTGCGGCCGTGCGACGGCTATTCCAGTATTCGCTGTTGTTCTCCCGGCACTTCGCTCGGGTCATCGAGTTGACCTGGTCGAACTTTTTGCGACGTTCGGCGGCATAGGCAGTCCATCCTTCGTCGTTGTAAACCACATGCCGTTTTCCGGGGGACATCAGCGACCACGACTCACTGCCTGCCAACGAGATTGCCGCGACGGTCTCGCCCAGTTCCGGTCGTTGTTTGAGCTTGCCTTTGATGTTTCCGAGCATGGTTTCGAGAATGACGAAGTGCTCGCCTCCGGTCGATTCGAACTCGCACCAGGCATCGCGATTTCCAGGCGGTACGAACCGGAAGTCGGGACCGAGATCGAGGTAGTTGTCCTGCACCGCCAACGGTGTATGGCCACCGGAATCCAGCGTTCGCGGGCCATTCTCCAGCAGTTCTTTTCCATCGATGAACAGCCGCGACAGTCCGCGGCCTCGCAGCAGCAGGCGATGTTTGCCTTTCGGCAATTTCACGATCGCCGCCGCCCGCACGTGCAAAGGATTGCGACGGTCGGCTCGCACGCCCGTTGAAATGTACTTCTGCGGGACTTCGAAGAATCCGAACACGTCTTCCAGATACGTTTCGGTGACCTGAGGTTCCTCCGGCCAGCCATTGGCTTCGGGGAAGCCTTTCTCGCTAATTTGGATCAGGACTTTGCCGGGCGAAACCATCTCGCGTGTGACAGCCGGCGGCGGTGGAACATACCGGTATCGCTGAGTGATCTCTTCCGTGTCAAAGCCGGAACGATAGATGGCGAGATTGTCCAGCCATCCCTGGAACGACGAGCCTTCGCTGCGAGCGTAGCCGGTTCCGATGACCAGATCGTCGGCATCCTGAACGGGCGGAAGATTCGTCGCACCGCTTTCGTCCCAGCTCCCCTTGACCGACTTGCCATCGATCCAGGCTTGCAGACTATCTGCCTTGCCGAAGGTGTACTGCAACGCCACGTGATGCCAGCCCGCAGCCGGCACCGACGAGTCGCTCCACCAGCGGTGCCACGCACGTTGCTTCGTCTCAGGATGTTCGCTGGTAAACAGCAGACCGATGCGGGCTCCGCCGCCCGTGCCCTGAAACCTCACGGAGTAGTTCGTGCGTGTCTGAAAAAGGCTTTGGTGGGCTGTGGTTGGTTTCATGCGAGGGGCGGATCGGGCGAAGAATTCCGGCTGGAGGTCGCCAGCGGGTGTGATGGCTGTTCACAAACGGGTTCGAGGGACGATTACGGGGGTTTGGGGTGCTGTCGGCGCGTACGTTTTTCTCACGGTCGACGCCCCGTTGTGATTTCGCAGTTGTGATTTCGCAGTTGTGATTTCGCAGTTGTGGTGAGCGTTGCTCAGGCCGCTTCGCGGCGAGTGAGAGCCGCCTTGCTGGTCGGTGCCGTTTCGGCGATCAGCAGGCGACCGAGCGTGTGCAGGTTGCGACCCAGAATCGCCAGTCGCATGTATCGGTCAAAGCCGACTTCGGAACTGTCGCGGCAGCGTTTGAGTCCGTTACCGCTTTGCAAGGCTCCGATCGCCGATTCGATGCCCGAGTGATTCTGTTTCGCCGCCAGAAAGTCTTCGTCGGCATCGGCCAGTTGTTTGACCGACTGCCTGGTTCCGGGTTTCGGCAGACACAGTTGCGTCACCAGTTCGGCCAGTTGTGCCTGGTTCCCGGGCGAATGAAAGCCGCGATCAAACGACAACCGTTGAACTCGGTTGTCGAAGCGTTTCTGGACGATCTTCGTTTCTTT
>Ga0316208_1000399_pt1 | contig 54980 bp, 55 predicted proteins | sample 3monopyrite_MG_FD_204944 | JGI IMG/M metagenome (GOLD analysis project Ga0316208, IMG submission 204944) | Microbial mat bacterial communities from mineral coupon in-situ incubated in ocean water Damariscotta River, Maine, United States -... | ecosystem: Environmental > Aquatic > Marine >... | reverse complement strand
GTCGCCTTTTTGGTGCTGATCCTGCTGATGATGTCAGTGCGGCGCGCAGGCAAATCCACCCAAGCGGTACAGTTTGTCGCCTCGCAAGTCGGGCGCCTGTCGCAAGACGTGCAATCACTGGGTCAGGGGCAACAGCAACTGGCAGGCAACATCCGCACGGTCAGCGACGCACAAGCCACCGCACAGGTGCATGTGGTGCAAACCATGGAAGCACGGCTGGCCGAGGTGCAGGCCCAAATGGCAGAACGCCTTGCCGACAATGCGGTCAAATCTGCGCGGTCCCTGTCCGAGATGCAGGAACGCATGAAGGACACGCTCTCTGGCTCCTCCAAGGAAACCACCAAGAGCCTGACGGAACTGCAAGAGCGTCTTGCCACCATCGACAAGGCGCAAACGAATATCGAAAAACTGTCAGGCGATGTGCTGTCCTTGCAGGATATTCTGTCCAACAAGCAACGGCGCGGCATGTTTGGCGAAATCCAGCTTCAGGATATCGTGTCAAAAGCGCTCCCGGCTGACAGTTTCACTTGGCAGGCAACGTTGTCCAACGGCAACCGCCCCGATTGCCTTGTGCACCTGCCAAACCCGCCCGGCCCCATCGTCATCGATGCAAAGTTCCCGCTTGAAGCCTATGAGGCCCTGATGGCTGCTGACGCCAAGGCAGATCGTGATCGGGCGATGACGGCATTTGGCCAAGCCATCAGGACCCATATCAAGAAAATCTCGGACAGCTATCTGATTGAAGGGGAAACCGCCGATGGTGCGCTGATGTTCCTGCCCTCGGAGGCGGTCTATGCGGAATTGCACAGCCGCCTGCCTCATATCGTGCGCGAAGGGTTCAATGCCCGTGTCTGGATCGTGTCACCAACGACCTGCATGGCAACGCTGAACACGATGCGGGCGATCCTGAAAGACGCACGGATGCGCGAACAGGCCGGCGAAATCCGAAAGGCGCTGCGGTTGCTGCACCGCGATGTGGAAATCATCGGCGAAAAGGCGGGCAAGCTGGAAACCCATCTGCGACAGGCGGGCGACGACGTGTCCGGCGTGCTGACCGCAGCGACGCGGGCAGGCAAGCGGGCGGATCGGTTGGACAACTTTGATTTTGAAGAACTGGCACCGGACGCGGAACCGAATGTCGTGCCGCTCACGCCACCCAAGGGGTCATAGGCGGGAAAAGCCCCGGCGTCGGGGCACACTTTGGAAATCTGTTCAGATACCGATAAACCGCTGCGCGATCCGTGGCAGCAACCCACTAAAGCGAAGCGGAGCATCTGTTGCCGCAAGGCAGATACAATCCTCGCCATCCTCCGCAACCGGTGTGTGCTGCAATTCTTCGTTTGCGACCTCAATGTCGCCCGTCCCAAACCGGTCCTTTTTATCGACGAATGCCCCCTGCAGAACCAGTGTTAGCTCTGTTCCACGATGCCCGTGATCCGGCACGGCGGTTCCTGCGGGGATACGCAACAGGCGGACTGTGGCCTCTTTCGACGTTTCCAGCACCAACTGACTTACGCCGCCACCAACCCTGCGCCATTTCAGACTGTCCACATCGCCATTCACGTAGTCCTGCAAGGGGCCGGGAAAGAGGCTGTCCTGCCTGCGGACCGGTGTGGGTTTTTCCGCCATCACCCCGCCATCAATCATGGCCAGCGTTGCGGCCAATGCATCGTCGGCGATCTGCGCAGGCGCAGCATCCAGCATGACCTCACCACCGACGGCCTCATATTCAGCCAACGCGGCGCGGCAATCATCACACATGGAAATATGCGTGGCGACTACAAGGTTGAAAGCTTCGGGCAAAGTACCTGCGGCATAGCTCATCATTAGCGGCTCGGTCAGGTGGTGTTTGATCTGTTTCATCTTGTTCATCATCATTTCATTGCGTGGCGCAGTCGATCCAGCGCCAATCTGATCCGTGATTTGATCGTCCCCAGCGGCAATCCCGTCTCGGCGGCAATTTCACTGTGGCTCAGCTCGCCGAAATAGGCGCGCTCGATCAGGTGTCTTTGTTCTTCGGGCAATGTGGCCAGCGCCTGCCCGAGTTGTTCCGTTTCCTGTTGCAACCCCATCGCCTCGACCTGATCGGGCTCTGCTTCGGGGCCCCACGGCAGGTCCTCGGGTTCCGGCCTGCGCTGTTTGCGCAAAATGTCGATCTTGCGGTTTCGGGCGATGGTAAAAATCCATGTCGATACACTCGCCTTTGTCGGATCGAACATATGCGCCTTGTTCCAAAGGGTCGCCATGACCTCTTGTGCGCATTCCTCGGCCATGTCCGGGCTGGCCCCCGATTTCATCAGGAACGATTTCACCCGCGGGGCGAAATACGCAAACAGTTCGGCGAAAGCCTTGCGGTCCTGATTGTCCCGCACCGCCGCGACCTGAACAACCCAGGCCATGCGTTTGGTAGCTGCTTCGGTGCTCACCTTGGGTTTCTCCACATCGCGTTTCTTGACGGTCTTGCGACCATCATAGGCAGCAAAGGGCGGCGGCGCATCCGCATTTGTGAGCGTGTCAGTTTCCATCAACATACAGCTAATACGCCCCCGACCCGGCATCGGATCATCTGCCCTGCGTTTTCTTTTGATCCATGCAAGTGCGCGCAGCGTAGGAAGAGACAGAGAAAAGAAAGTGAAACTGGAGCCCCCCTGACATGCCATTCGAGACCGGGACAACCGCGCCCCGGAAAATAGCGGTCATTGGTGCAGGGATTTCAGGGATGGGGGCCGCGCACGCGCTGGCCAAGGATCACCGGGTTGTCTTGTTTGAGGCCGAAGATCGGCTGGGCGGTCATGCGCGCACGCGGATGGCCGGCAAGAACCGCGATCAGGCCGTCGACACCGGCTTTATCGTGTTCAACTACGCAAATTATCCCAACCTTACGGCGCTTTTCGATCATCTCGACGTGCCGGTTACCAAAAGCAACATGAGCTTTGGCGCATCCTTCGATGGGGGCCGCATGGAATATGGGCTGGCCAGCCTGAACGCCCTGTTTGCCCAGCGCCGCAATATCGCCAACCCCAGATTTCTGCGCATGGTACGCGATATCCTCAGTTTCAACGCCCACGGGCTTGAGGCCAGCAAAGACAAGACTATGACGATCGGGCAGCTTTTGAAAAAGCTGAACCTGAGCGATTTCTTCCGCGATCACTATCTGCTGCCGTTTTCCGGCGCGATCTGGTCCACACCGAAGGAAAAGATACTCGACTTTCCCGCCCATGCCATGATGCGTTTTTTTGACAATCATGCTCTGCTGGGTGCGACAGGTCAGCATCAGTGGTACACCGTCGATGGCGGTTCGCAGGAATATGTTTCCCGGCTAGGGGCCGATATGGCCCGTCGCGGCATCGACATTCGCCTTGGCAGCCCCATTGATGCGGTGCGCCGCACAGGCCTGGGCGCTGATATCAAAACCAAAGGGGCCGATTGGGAGGCCTTTGACGAGGTGGTTTTTGCAACCCATTCGGACGACACGCTGCGGATGCTGTCGGATGCCAGTGCCGTCGAAAGATCGGTCCTCGGCGCCGTGCGCTATCAGCCCAACAAGATCGTTCTGCATTCCGACGCCTCGATCATGCCCAGGCGAAGGCAGGTCTGGTCGTCATGGATTTACTCCGAAGATGCCCGGCGCACCGACAAGGACATGAACCTGACCTATTGGATGAACTCGCTTCAACCTTGGCTGAAGGGCGAGGATATGATGGTCACTTTGAACAGCACCCGGCCCATCAGGGAAGACCTGATCTGGGATGAAGTCACATTGCGCCACCCGGTCTATGATCTTGCGGCGATTGCCGCACAAGAGGCCGCCGTTGCGATGAACGGGTCGAACCGCACGTGGTTTTGCGGTGCATGGATGAAGAATGGTTTTCACGAGGACGGGCTGTCCAGTGCGCTGGATGTCGTCCATGCGATCAACGCGCTCGAGCGCCTGCAAGTCGCGGCCGAATAGTGACCTTTGGCATTCATCATATTGCCGCTGAAACCTATCACGGGCGGCGCGGGGCGATCAGGAACGCTTTTCGCTATACGATTGACTATGTGCTGACAGATGCCGAGGCAGAGGTGCCAACCCCGGCCCTTTTCGCACGAAACCGTGCCAACCTGATGTCACTGCACGACAAGGACCACGGTGGCAAACCCCATCATGGCAAAGGTGCTGTCTGGCTGCGCGCGATGCTTGCCGCACATGATGTGACAGATGCCCAGCGGATTGAATTGCTGGCGCAACCGCGCGTGCTGGGCCATGTGTTCAACCCGGTCTCTTTCTGGCTTTGCTACGATGCCGATGATGCGCTCACCACCGTTGTTGCAGAGGTCACGAATACTTTCGGTGACCGCCATTCCTACGTTTGCCGCCACCCTGATGGCCGCCCGATCACAAGGGAGGAAACGCTTTCAGCGCAAAAACTGATGCATGTGTCGCCGTTCCAGCCCGTCGAAGGCGGCTATAGGTTTCGCTTTGATATTCAACCCCACAGTATCGGCATCTGGATCGACTATGCGCGTGGCAATGATGGCATAATCGCCACGCTGACAGGGCCGCGCAAGCCGATCACCAACCGTGCGATCATCAAGGCGGCGCTTCGGCGACCCTTCGGGTCTCGGCGCGTTCTGGCGCTGATCCATTGGCAGGCGCTCAAGCTGTGGTTCAAGGGCGCGACCTTCCGCGCGCGACCTGAACCGCCTTCAAAAGAGGTCAGCAGATGACAGCCCTCTCCGAGCGGTTGCCTGCGTATTCGGTTTTTGCGGCTGCGCTATCAGGGGCGGGTCTGCCCATCTATATCTATGCCCCAAAATATTACGCTGACACTTTCGGGATCAGCCTGACGGCGTTGGGCACGCTGTTGTTCGCAATGCGACTGTTCGACATGATCCAGGATCCGGTGCTGGGCTGGATCAGCGAACGGCTGACGGCGAACAAGAAGACCGTGATCACCCTGACGGCCCTCGTCATGGCCTTATCAATGTTGGGTCTTTTTGCCGTTGTGCCGCCTATCGCACCGCTCTGGTGGTTTGGATTGACAATCACAGGGCTTTTCACCGCTTTCAGCTTTCTCAGCATCAGTTTCTACGCCCAAGGCGTGAGCAAAGCAGGCAATGGTGCGCAAGGACACGTCCGGCTGGCCGCATGGCGCGAAAGCGGGGCGCTGTTGGGGGTCTGTGTCGCGGCTGTCACCCCGACGGTTCTGATCGGGGTCACTGCGGAGCCCTTCGCATCTTTTGCCTATGGGTTTGCCGTTTTGACACTTGTCGCCGCCTACTTCATGTGGCCGGAATGGAAAGAAAGGGTCAGCCAGGAACCCTCGCAGATCGGCGAGATCATCCGCGACATGACAGCGCGCAGGCTGCTGATCCTCGCGCTGGTCAATGCAACACCTTTGGCAGTGTCATCGACCCTGTTCCTGTTTTTCGTCGAAGGCAAGCTGGAGGCCGCTGGCTGGGAAGGCCCGCTTCTGGTGCTGTTTTTCCTTTCTGCTGCGATCTCATCGCCGATCTGGTCCGCACTTGCGCGGCGATATGAGGCAAAGCCGGTCTTGATGGCCGCGATGATCCTCGCTGTCGCCTCATTTGGCTACACGCTCACTTTGACGAAAGGCGATGTGATCCCTTTCGCGGTGATATGCGTATTAAGTGGCGCAACGATCGGAGCCGATCTTACCTTGCTGCCGGCAATGTTTGCGAAACGAATGGCCGCGATCTCGCCCAATGGGGGGCAAGGGTTCGGGCTTTGGAATCTGGTGAACAAGTTCACGCTTGCCTTTGCCGCGGTGGCTTTGCTGCCGTTGCTGGAACGATCTGGCTTTCAAGCCGGGACAAGCGACTTGCCCGCCGAGGCCATCACCATGCTGACGGTGCTTTACGCACTTGTGCCGTCGCTTCTGAAACTTTTGGCCATCGGCTTGCTGATTGCCACCAAACTAGAGGATTAATCGATGTTGTTCATGACCTCCATCCTGATGGGCGCCATCCTCACGGCGATCGTGGTGTACCTGAAGGAACGCTATGCGTCGTTCCGGGCGCAAACCTCGGATGACTATGCCGATGGTCCGCTCTTTGACATCCGAGAACGTTTCAACGGACCGATTGCATGTGAAGGGGTCATCTATGGACCGACAGGCAAGGTTTCGTCGCGGTTCGTGGCTGATATTGAGGCGTCGTGGAATGGCAACATCGGCACGATGAAGGAAAGGTTCCACTATGACAGCGGGCAGGTGCAGGATCGCGTCTGGACCCTGACATTGGGCAATGACGGCAGCATCAAAGCCAGGGCGCCAGATGTCGTCGGAACCGGCACCGGTGAGCAAAAGGGCTCTGCGGTGCTGTTGAACTATCGCATCAGGTTGACCGATGAAGCGGGCGGACATGCGCTGGATGTGACCGACTGGATGTATCTGATGTCCAACGGATCAATCATGAACCGCAGCCAGTTTCGGAAATTTGGGATCAAAGTGGCCGAACTTGTCGCCACCATGAGACCCAAGAACACGGCATACGCGGGGGAAGATATGTGAAAGACTGGCAAGGAAAGCGCTACTGGCTTGTTGGTGCCAGCGAGGGGCTGGGCCGCGAAGTGGCGTTCTGCCTCAGTCGCGCGGGCGCAGAAGTGATCGTCTCGGCCAGATCAGAGGACCGCCTGAAGGAACTGGTCGGTGAACTGCCGGGCAAGGCATCCTGCATCACGGTCGACGTAACAAACCGTGGTGCTGTTGAGGCTGCTGCAAGGGACTTGGGCCAGATTGATGGCGTCGTCTATCTGGCAGGTGTCTATTGGCCCATGAAAGCGCAGGAATGGGACAACGAAAAAGCGGACATGATGGGCGAGGTGAACTATCTTGGCGCATCTCGGGTCGTTGGCTCTGTGATCAAAGACATGATTGCAAGAGGTGCCGGGCATATCGTGCTGGTCGGCTCTTTGTCCGGGTTTCGCGGTTTGCCCGGCGCCATTGGGTATTCGTCGTCAAAGGCCGGCATGATGTCACTGGCGGAATCGATGCAGGCTGATCTGCGCAACTCACCGATTGAGGTGCAATTGATCAACCCTGGCTATATCAGGACGCGGCTGACCGAAAAGAATGACTTTCACATGCCGTTTATCATGTCCCCAGAGGACGCGGCCAACGAGGTATTCAAACACATGAACACCGACAGCTTCAAGAAAAGCTTTCCGTTGCTCTTTTCATGGGTTTTTCGCCTGTCGCAAGTCATGCCGGACTGGATGTACTACCGCTTGTTCGGGTCGAAATAACCCTTATCGTGGCATCGGATTGGTCGCTTTTTTATACGGCGTCCAATCCTCGATCTCCGGGTAATACCGCACCCGCCATGTCTTGACCTTTGGGTTCATCACCCTGCGCCAAGCGGTCGGGACCAATGCGATCATGGTCATCATCGGATAACCGAAGGGCAGTTGCGGAGCCTCATCGGCGTCATAGGTCTGCAACAATGGGAAACGGCGATTGGGCTTGAAGTGGTGATCAGAATGACGTTGCAGATTGATCAACAACCAGCTTGATGCCTGCTGTGTCGCGTTCCACGAATGGCGCGGCAGGACGTGTTCGTATTTGCCGTTCCCTAGATGTTTGCGGGTCATGCCGTAGTGTTCAACGTAATTCACCAGTTCCAGTTGAAAGACGGCCCAAAACGCCTGCGTCGCAAACAGGAAAACACCCCACCATCCGCCGATGAGCCCCGCCAGAAGAACAAACCCCGCTTGAAGTGCAAGATAGCGCCAGAACGGGTTCGCGCGGTGAAACCACGGCAAAGACCTGCGGGCCAACATCGCTTTCTCTGCTTTGAAGGACGAGACGGGCGATTGGCGAAGGACACGCGGAAAGAACCGGTAAAAGCTTTCGCCATAGCGCGCCGTCACCGGATCACGCGGCGTGCCGATGTAGCGATGATGGACCAAAAGATGCTCTGACCGGAAATGCGAATAGAGCACCGAGGCCAGCAGAATATCCGCCATCCACCGTTCCAGTTCGGGCCTTTGATGCATCAACTCATGCGCATAGGTGATACCGATTGTGCCTGACAGGATACCAAGTGCAGCGAAAAGCAACCACTCCTCAACGCCGGACAAGTGCCCTGATTGCACAACGTAAATCATGATCCCAAAGATTGTGACCAATTGCACAGGTGCCCAGACAAGCGTGATCAAACGGTACCAGAACAGCTGATCTTCGGGTGTGTCCGGATCGGGGTTCTGCGCGTTTTGTCCAAAAACGTAATCCAACCCGGTAAAGAGATACCAGCTGCAAAGTGGCAAAAGCGCAATGGCCCAGCCGCCATTCATTGCGGCAACCACCGCAAGCGGAACCAGACCTAGCGACAGCCAAAAGGGCAGCGCCCTCGAAACGCGGCCAATCCTTGGTGTTTCTGGTACGGCTGTCATCCAAACAGGCCCCCCGTAGCGTGGCATGTGGCAAGTCTACTGATTGTCCCGGCCCTTCTCAATCATCGCGTAGCGTCACATGGGCCAGATCAAACACCTTGCGCATCGCCGTTGGCAGTGCCGCCGGGCTAAAGTCGGCCGGCGGCAGAAATTGCCCGCGCAGCGGTTCTGTGTCAAAATCAGCCCGGGCGATCATGATTTTCAGCCGCAAATGGAAATGCGTGAACGTATGGCGCGCCTCTTCCTTCAAGGGCCGCCATTGGGCCGCAATTGGTGGATCATGTTGCGGGTCATCACCCCAATCCGACCCCGGCCAACTAAGCATACCACCCAGTAATCCCTTGTCAGGGCGGGTTTCCAGCAACCACGCCCCATCGGCCCGGCGGGCGACATAGACGATGCCATACCGCGTCGGTGTTTTCTTCTTCGGGGTCTTTTTGGGAAGGTCACCCGCAGTCCCTGCTGCGCGCGCAACGCATGGATCACGCCAGGGACAAAGGCCACAGGCAGGGCTGCGCGGCGTGCAGATCGTCGCACCCAGATCCATCACCGCCTGCGCATAATCACCGGGCCGGGCCTGGGGCGTGAGCGCGCGCGCCCGGGCTGTCAATTCCGCCTTCGATCCCGGCAAAGGCGCATGAATGTCGTGCAACCGGGCCATAACCCGTTCAACATTGCCATCCACGACAGTCTCGGCCCGGTCAAAGGCAATCGCAGCAATTGCGGCGGCGGTATAGGGGCCAATACCGGGAAGCCTTAGCAACGCCTCATGGCTATTTGGGAAACCCCCGCCGTGGTCGGCCACAATAGCGCGCGCGCATTTCAGCAAATTGCGGGCACGTGCATAATACCCAAGCCCGGCCCACGCTGCCATGACATCGGCATCATCTGCCGCAGCAAGATCACGCACGGTCGGCCAAAGACCCAGAAATTTCCGGTGATAATCACGGACCGCTGCCACAGTTGTCTGTTGCAACATCACCTCCGACATCCAGACCGCGTAAGGATCAGGCAGAACACCTGCCTTCCTGTCGGCAGGCGGCACACGCCACGGCATGTCGCGGGCATGGACATCATACCATGCCAAAAGCTCTGAACTGAGGTCACGCAATGGTCATTACCCGTATTGATCTGACGCACAGACTTGGCGCTTCTTCTGTCTTAGAGTAGGGCTTAGATATGAAACGGCCACGCCATACCAGCACCACGCGCGGATTTTCCCGCGCGGCGACGTTAATGCAAGGCAAGATCCGCAAAGCCAGCGAGGATCGCGGCTTTGCCGTGACCCGGCTTTTGACCCACTGGGCAGAGGTCGTGGGCGAAGGCACCGCGCGCATCGCGAAACCGGTGAACGTCAGCTATGGCAAGGGCGGGATGGGGGCAACATTGACGGTGCTGACCACCGGTGCGCAAGCGCCGATGCTGGAGATGCAAAAGGAACAAATCCGCGAGAAAGTGAATGCCTGCTATGGGTATCGCGCGATCTCGCGAGTGCGGATCACGCAGACGGCGCCCACCGGTTTCGCCGAGGGGCGCGTGGCCTTTGCACCCGCACCCAAGGTGCAGAAAACGCCGGATGCCGCGGTGAAATCCGCCGCAGAAGAGCTATCCAGAGACGTGGAAGATGAAACGCTGCGTGCGGCGCTGGCGGCGCTGGGCGCGAATGTCCTAACCAGACAAAAGCCAGATCAGAGGTAGATATGAAACGCAGAACTCTTTTGACAGCAGGCAGCAGCGCGCTTGTGACACTGGGTGCCGGATGGGCGCTCACACGGCCTGACCCTCAATCAGGGCTTTTTCCCGGTGCCGCCTTTGCGCAAAGTACGGATAGCGCAACGCTGGAAGTGGTGGAGATGGTCTTGGGTGATCCGGACGCGCCGGTCGAGGTGATCGAATACGCCTCCTTTACCTGTCCGCATTGTGCGTCATTTCACACCAACCACTACAAATCACTGGAGGCAAACTACATCGACACCGGCCTGATCAAGTTTGTCTACCGCGACGTGTATTTTGACCGTCCGGGTCTTTGGGCCTCAATGGTCGCGCGCTGCGGTGGCGACACCGATTTCTTCTTTGCTTTTCTGGACCTGCTTTATACCGAACAGCGCGCATGGCTGGCCTCGGGCGACCCTGCCGGCATCATCAAGGACCTGCGTGATCTGGCCAAGACTGCCGGCATGGACGACGCGACATTGGATACCTGCCTGAGCGACGGCCCAAAGGCCGAAGCGCTGTTCACATGGTATCAGGAAAATGCGGAACGCGACGGGATCACCTCTACCCCGTCCTTCGTGATCGACGGGCAGAAGTATCCCAATATGACCTATGACGAGATCGCTGGTATCCTGGATGAGAAGCTGGGCTGATCGCGCCTTGTATGAGCTGAAGGAATTGGCATGCAGCCTCTTGCCGGTCTGAAAGTTGTGGAGCTGGCACGGGTCCTTGCAGGCCCGCTTGCCGGTCAGACCCTTGCCGATCTTGGTGCCGAGGTGATCAAGGTCGAAAGCCCCCAGGGCGATGATACGCGCCAGTGGGGGCCGCCCTTCATAGATCACGATGGTGAGGAAAGTGCTGCGTATTTCCATTGCTGCAATCGTGGCAAGAAATCCGTGGTCATCGACTTTCGCACGGTTGAAGGCCAGGCACAGGTGCGCAAGCTGATCGCCGATGCCGATATCCTGATTGAAAACTTCAAGGTGGGTGGTCTGGCCAAATACGGGCTTGATTATGACAGCCTGTCTGCCATCAATCCGCGTCTTATCTACTGCTCGATCACCGGGTTTGGACAGGACGGCCCATATGCCAAACGCGCCGGGTATGATTATATCATTCAGGGCATGTCCGGGCTGATGTCCGTCACCGGCCCTCCGGATGGGCAGCCACAAAAGGTGGGCGTGGCTGTCACCGATGTCTTTACCGGCATCTATGCCTGCACCGGCATCCTTGCCGCCGTGCACATGCGCCAGACGACGGGCAAAGGCCAGCATATTGATATGGCGCTGATGGATGTGGCGACTGCCGTGATGACCAATCAGGCGATGAACTATCTGGCCACCGGGAAAGCGCCCCGGCGGCTGGGCAACGCCCACCCCAATATCGTGCCTTATCAGGTCTTTGACTGCGCCGATGGGCATATCATCGTGGCCTGCGGCAATGACGGACAATATGGGCAGTTTTGTGCGCTTTTGGGGCTGGATGAATTGGCCGCACACCCTGATTACGCCACCAACGCCGCGCGCCTGACCAATCGCGATGCGCTTTCGCAGGTTTTGACCGGCAAGACGCAAGACTGGACCAAAACCGATCTTCTTGCCGCCTGCGAGGCGCATGGCGTCCCCGCCGGGCCAATCAATGACCTGCAAGAAACCTTTGCGGATGCGCAGGTCAGACATCGAGGGCTGCGCGTTGATCTGGATGGTGTTCCGACGGTGCGGTTGCCGATCACTTTTTCAGATGCGGATGTCAGCCCGAAAACAGCGTCACCCAAGCTGGGCGCGGATCAGGATTTGCTGGACTGAAGCCCCAACCGATCAAAGGCTGCGTCAACCGGCCCCCAATCCACCAGTTGCAGGCGCACCGGCAATGTCAGCACCTTCATTCGAAAGCTGTCAGGCAGGCGAACAGCATCTTTTTCGGTCGTGACCAGCTGCGCCCTGCGCGCCTTTGCCTCGATCTCCAACCGTTTCATCAAAGCATCCGTCAACGGTTGATGGTCGCCCAATGCCTCGGCCCGGACCAAATTCGCGCCCATATCGCGCAGCGTGACAAAGAACTTCTCAGGGTGCCCGATACCAGCAAAGGCCAGCAATTTAAGGTCGCGCCACGGCATGCCGGTAGGGAGCGGCGCAAGGTGCCCGACCAGATGCGGGACATCAGAGCGCCACTGCGCGCCAAACCGGTCCTGCGCGGCGGGTGGACCAATGGAAAGCATCAGATCTGCACGCGCCAGACCCGTCCAAACCGGTTCGCGCAATGGCCCGGCGGGAATGACCCGCCCGTTCCCAAAGCCGCGCATCGCATCGACCACGACGATTGACAGGTCCTTGGCAACATCGGGGTTCTGAAATCCATCATCCAGCAAGACCACATCCGCGCCCGCCTCTTGCGCGGCCTTGACGCCAGCGGCACGGTCTTTGGCAACCCAAGTGGGCGCAAAAGCGGCAAGCAAGAGAGGCTCATCCCCCGTCTGATCCGCCTTGTGGCGGCGTTCATCCACGCGGATCGGGCCATCAAGGCTGCCGCCATACCCGCGCGAGACAACATGCGGATCGCATCCCCGGTCCTTCAACCGTTCAATCAACGCGATTGTTGTCGGGGTCTTGCCCGTACCACCGGCGTTGATGTTGCCAACGCAAATTACAGGGACAGTGGCCCTGATCTTTGGCGCCTGTCGGACGCGGCGTGCGGTCCCCGCCGCATAGACCGCCGCCAAAGGTGCAAGCAACCGCGCAAGCCACGTGGGTTTGTCAGGCGGCGTAAACCAGAAATAGGGGGTCCGCATCTATGGCACCAGCTCTTCCAGCCGCAGTTGGATAAACGCCACGATCCGGTTGGTCACACCAGCCCCACGCGATGTGACATCCCATGCAGCATGGGCCAGTTCAGCTGTCTTGTCTGCCGCCAGCAGGCTTTCAACGGCTGGACCCAAATCTGCGCCGGATCGGATCAGCCTAGAAGCCCCTGCCGCGTTCAGGCGGGCAGCGTGGCGCTGGTAAGGGGCAACCTGAGGACCATAAAGAACCGCAGACCCCAAGGCAGCAACCTCGAACGGGTCGCGGCATCCGCCGCCGTCAAGCGTGCCGCCCAAGTAGGTGATCGGTGCGATACGGTACCACAGGCCCAGGTCTTCTGCGGTGTCGACGATATGGACCTGCGCTATTTCAGACGGCGCTGCCTCTTCCGATCTGAGGGAAACATTGAACCCATGATCGCGCATCTTGGCAGCGATATGCGGGGCCATGACGGAATATTTCGGCACGATAATCGACAGCAATCTATGGGCGCGTCTGCTTGCGATCTGATGTGCCCTGGCGATGTCGTCACACTCATCCAGCGGCGCGGCAGCGGCCAGCCAAACCGGGCGTGTGCCAATGGCCGCAGCAAATTCGTTGCGTGCAGCCTCGTCGCAAGGAAGCGTTGGCGCACAGTCCTCCATTGCGCCCGTCACCAGAACCGCGTTCGCCGGGGTGCCTGCGTGGATCAGGCGGTCGGCTGCATTCTGGTCAAGCGCAAGCACCGCCTCAAACTGTGACAGCATGGACCGCATCGCACCCGGAACCCACTTGCCTGCAACATCGTCAAGCCCGTCAGCCGTGGCATCGACGAAAAGTGTCGGAATTTCAGCGGCACGCATTTCAGCAAGCAAAATGGGGTCAAGGTCACCCTTCACCCAAACACTCATCACGGGCTGCCAATGGTCGATGAATTTGCGGATATCCGCCCGCCCCTGCGGTTCCGGCAAAGCACGATCTGCATGGTCGGGGGCCCAGTCAATCAGCGTGGCAATCACATGAACCGGATCGCCATCCTCGGCAAGCTTGCGATCAAGGGTTTCAACGGCGGTCAGTTGGTCCGCGTGGCTGCATCGCGCCCAAATGATACTTCCGGTCGGGCGCGGCGGCTGCTCAGTAATGCCCGCGTGCCGGTCGGATGACCCCAGGCTGGCCAGATAGGCTGCAATTGCGAGGGATCTTGCCATTTCGGGCTCCGCGCCTTTGGCCTAGCTATCGAGTTCTTCGGTGGGTGAGCTTTCGGTCTCTTCGTCACGCAAACGGTGAATATGGGCAATGAAATAACGCATATGCGCGTTATCAACCGTGCGCTGTGCTGCACCTTTCCAGGCATTGAAGGCCGCCTCATAGTTTGGATACATGCCCACAATGTCGATTGCCTCGACATCCTTGAATGCATTCTTGCTGGGATCGATAAGCTCACCGCCAAAGACGAGGTGCAGGCGCTGTGTCATGAAAAAACCTTTGTGAGTGCTACTGTTGCGCGCAGTCTAGGCTTTTGGCTGCTGCGGCTCAAGGCGCGCCAGCAAATCACTGTGCAACCGGGCCCCGGCGGTCAGAACCCCCGGGACCTGCGGGTGCGGGTTATTGAACCGCAGCGTCGCGCCGTGTTGATCGGTGATCGCGCCATTGGCCTCTTGCACGATAAGCGCGCCTGCAGCGATATCCCATTCCCAACTGGGTCGCAGCGTCATCATGCCGTCAAAGCGCCCCTGCGCCACCAGGCACAGCCGATACGCAAGCGAAGACCGGAAGGCGCGCTTGACCGGCGGCACATGCCCATCTTTCCAGAACCGAGCATCAAAGTTTGGTCTGGCACCCAGAATCTCGGCCTTGTCCAGGCCGGGATCTGTCACGCGAATGGGGTCACCATTGAGGGTCGCACCACCTTCCACACGCGCGGCAAACATCATGTCGTGCATCGGCAGATAGACCGCAGCGGCAACAGGCTTGCCTTCCGCCACAATCGCCAGCGAATGCGCCCAGTCCTTGTTGCCGTCAACAAAGGCGCGGGTGCCGTCAATCGGGTCTATGATAAATTGCCGGGCGCTGTGCAGACGGCTGGCGTTATCTTCGGTTTCCTCGGACAGCCAGCCATAGTCCGGTCTGGCCGCCTGCAAATACCCTTCCAGCATCGCATTGACCGCAAGGTCTGCGGCGGTCACTGGGCCTGCGCCATCCGGCTTGTCGGTCACATCGGGATTTTGCCGGAAATACCGCTTTGCAATCTCACCTGATCGGCGAGCCGCACTGATCAGCAGCGCAAGGTCAGTCTCCGGCAAGTGTCAACCCTTCGACCAAGAGCGAGGGCACGATCCGCGATAGATGCGCACGCCCATCATTGGCGGGCACAATTGTCATCAGCATATCACGCAGATTGCCCGCAACCGTACATTCGTTGACCGGATAGGTGATTTCTCCGTTCTCAACCCAGAACCCGGCGGCCCCACGGGAATAATCGCCTGTGTTGGGGTTGATGGTCGAGCCGATCATCGAAGTGACCAAGAGCCCGGTTCCCATGTCCCTGACCAGATCATCACGCGATTTTTTCCCCTGGGTCAGGGCCACATTGGTCAGACTGGGCGACGGTGGCGCACCGGTCCCGCGCGCGGCATTTGCGGTGCTTTCCATCCCCAGCTTGCGCGCTGTTGCAAGGTCAAGCGTCCAGCCGGTCAGCACCCCATCATCCACAATCGCGCGCTGCGATGTTGCCAGCCCTTCGGCGTCGAAAAGACGCGACCCGGTGACGCGCTTGCGATGCGGGTCCTCGATCACGGACAGGCCCTTGGGCAGCACCTGTTCGCCCACCGCATCGCGCAGCCAACTTGATCCGCGCGCGATCAACATGCCGTTGGTGGCTTGCAGAAGGCTGCCTATCAGCGTGCTGGCAACACGTTCGTCAAACAGAACCGGAAAAGCACCGGTTTGCGGTTTTTTTGCCCCGCTCCGCTCAACCGCGCGCGCGGCAGCACTGCGGCCGATCTCTTCGGCATCCCGCATGTCGCCTTGGAAAACACGGCTGTCGTAGTCATAATCGCGCTCCATTCCCGCACCTGTGCCGCTGATTGCCACGCAAGACAAGGCACGATCACTGCGCGCATATCCGGCAGAAAACCCGTTCGTTGCCGCCAGATGGATACGCCGCCGCCCATAGCCTGCGGAGGCCGATTGCACTTGACTGACGCCCTCATTGCGCAGCGCGGCGGCTTCGGCGCAGGTGGCATCCTCTTGCAGGGCAGCCGGATCAGGTTCTTCGCTTGGGTCATAAAGCTCCAGCGCTTCGGTCGCGGTATTGGTGGTCAGTTGCGCGGGGTCAGCCAGACCTGCGTGGGGGTCCTCTGGGGCCTCATTGGCCATCGCGACCGCACGTTCAGCCATTTGGACCAGCGTATCGGGCTTTGTGTCAGAGGATGAAACGCAGGCTTGCCGCTGTCCCACAAAGACCCGCAGCCCGATATCGATGCCTTCAGACCGCTCCGCATGCTCCAATGCACCTTCGCGCACGGTGATCGACAAGGATGTACCATCCACGGCAATCGCGTCGGCGGCATCCGCACCAGCCTGTTTTGCGGCCTGTAGAATCTGGTCGGAAAGATCGGAAAGAGATTGGGTCATCTGGCATCCTTTGCTTGCTGCAAGACCTAGTGCGCCCAGGTCTGGGTCGCAAGACCAGGGGGCCGGCAAAAGAAAAGGGCGCGGATAACGTCCGTCCGCGCCCGCGCCATCAATGGGACCCTTAACGGACCCGATTGCCGTTCACGTTCACTTCGCCGTTCGGCAGAACCTCGACCGATGATTCCATCATGTCATCGCCAGTTGCCCGGGCAAACATACCCACCATCAGGCGCGCACCCATGACATCCTGCTCCGGGATCAACCCCATGGCGACGAGATTATCAAGCAGCGCGTTGAACCCGGTGATTTCAACCGTGGCCGCACCTTCTGGACGCGGCAAAGGGGCAAAGCTCTGCATATCGCTGTTGTCGAACGTAAAGGCACCTTCACCGGTCAAAATGACACCGGCGCCATTCACATTCAGCCTGTCAAGCGTCACGGACTGTAGCTCATAAGGCATTTCGGCATTGTTTATGGCGTCCTGCTGTTCAGGATCGAACATATCAAACAGAGCCTTCACCTTGCCGCTGATGGCCAGCTGGATCGTTGCCGGGTCACGCGGTAGCACATTGCCCGCGTCAAACAGGCTCCAGAGCGCATCGCTGATGGCCAGATCAACCAGATCAAATCCAAGCGCAAAGTCAGAGGCCTCTTCGGACGCAGCCATCGGCATCTGGAAGTCGAAGCCGTATTGCGCAAGGCTCAGCTCGATTGGCAGTGGGAATGCGCCAGATATGACGCTCAAGGCGATATCCTCGGTCTGCGAGTTGTACCCGATCGTGCCGCTGTTTATTTCGCCTGTCAGGGATGTTGTGCCCGCGCTGGCCGATCCTGACACCTGATCTCCGTCCGCGTTGATGTCAAAGACATAATCCGCGCTGTCGATCATGTATCCGCCAGCAATCGCAAAGCCATCTTTGATCAGACTGTCCGGGTCTTCAAAATTTGCATCCAGCGGCACAGTCATTTCAGCCTGTGTTGTCAGCCCCACCATCTTGCCACCGGCGGTGACATATTCGCCATTGCCGCCCGGGATCTGGACATCAACAAGGAGATCGATTGAACTGATCGTGCCGCCATATAAAATATTGCGCAAATCGCTGAGCGTTGTCTTATAGGAAAAATCAACATCATTCGCCGTCATTTGGGCATCGCCGGTGAACGTCACATCGCCATCGACAATATCTTGTAGCGCGATTTCATACTGATCTGCGGTGACGTCGTAATCCATCGCATCGGGATCACCGCTGACAATCATTTCCATGTTCTGCTGGCTGACGTTGATCGTCACCACCACACCATCGGCACCGGTCATGACGATTGGATAGCTGTCATCCATGGTTACGCGCACCGTGCCGTCCGACTGCTCGTTAAATGTGATCGTCTCCACTGTCGCGTCAACGGTCACTTCATCATCTGCCATACGCAGGTTCATCCCGCGCACCGTCACTGTGCCGCTTGATGTTTCCTCTGCGCCGATCGTCAGATTATCTTCGCCGTAGAGGGCCAGTTGCGATTTCCAGTCCTCCCAGACTTGCGCGGCCGTGACTTCGGCATTCGCCGCACTGCCAGCAATCAACGCGGCAAGGCAAACAGCGCTGCGCACTCCAGTAGAATAGGTCATGAATGGTCCTTTCGTTATGTCCCTTTCAGAACGGCTCCTGGCTTTCTAATATGGAACCAGCGGGCGCGTTACTGTTGATTCAATAAGTAGCTATCGCAATCATAGTCTGAAAGGGACTGTCATGGAAAACATCAATTTGGTCGGGAAAACCGTACTTGTCACCGGCGCAAGCCGCGGTATTGGACAAGCGGCGGCCTATGCTTTTGCGAATGCGGGAGCAAATGTTGCCCTTGTGGCCCGCAGCACCAATGAGATCGCGGATATTGCTGGTCAGATCGGGGAAAAAGCGCTGGCGATCCCCTGCGATGTGTCGCGCCATTCCGATATCGCCTCAGCCATTTCCGCTACGGCCAAGACCTTTGGGGGGCTGGATGTGCTGATCAATAACGCTGGAGTCATCGACCCGATTGGGCACCTGCAAGACACCGATCCCGAGGCTTGGTCACATACAATTGATGTCAATCTTAAGGGTGTGATGTATGGGATGCACGCCGCGATGCCCGGCATGGTCGCGCAGGGACACGGCACGATCATCAATATTTCATCCGGGGCCGCCCATGGCCCAATCGAAGGCTGGTCGGCCTACTGTAGCTCCAAGGCGGCGGTCCATATGCTGACACGCGCGGCCGACAAGGAATCCCGTGCCAAAGGTCTGCGGATCATGGGGCTGTCACCCGGCACAGTCGCGACCCAGATGCAGCGCGAAATCAAGGCCTCCGGGATCAACCCTGTCAGTCAACTGGACTGGTCCGATCACATCCCACCAGAATGGCCGGCGAAAGCGCTCTTATGGATGTGTACGTCAGAGGCCGACGCCTACCTTGGCGATGATGTCAGCCTGCGCGACGAAGAAATTCGCAAAAAGGTCGGTCTTGTATGATCCGCTGTGACAAGGATGGGGGCGCTTGGATCGTCACGATTGACCGCCCCGAAAAGGCAGGCGCATTAACCCGCGAAATGCTGACCGAATTGGCCGAAATAGCAGAGGCGGGACAGGCCGCCAAACTGTTCATTCTGACCGGAACAGGCAGCGTTTTCAGCGCTGGGGCCGATCTTGATGCGGCCCGCGCGGGGCTTGCCACAGATCCGGTCTGGGAACGTTTATCAGGTGCCATTGCCGCCCTGCCGGGCCTCAGCATCGCGGCTTTGAACGGGACCGTCGCTGGCGGGGCGTTCGGGATGGTTCTGGCCTGTGATCTGCGCATTGCTGTGCCCAGTGCAAAGTTCTTTTACCCGGTGATGAAGCTTGGCTTTCTTCCTCAACCTTCTGATCCGGGGCGGCTTGCTGCACTTGTCGGGCCGGCGCGGGCCAAACTGATCTTGATGGCGGGCCAAAAGATAGACGCTGAGCAGGCGCAGCATTGGGGATTGGTGGATCAAATCGTGCCGCCCGAAGATTTGCAGGAGACAGCACATAAACTGGGCGCAGATGTCCTGTCGGCGTCCTCAAGCCATATCGCCGCGATCAAGGCGCTGACGGCCTAGGCTTGTGTCTTGCCGGGACGCACGGCAAAAGACATGAAACAGTGAAGGCAATCACGCGATGGAACAGACGACATTGATGGATCAGGCGCGCGATGGGTTCGATCAGGGGCTGATACTGGCGCAGGATTGGCTCTTGTCTCCGGCGGCCTGGTCGCAATTCGGGCTGCTGATCGGGTCTTACCTGCTGGCGCGCCTGGCCAATCGGTTGCTGGCCCCGCGCATCGCGGCATTGCTGACGCCGGACGTGGCCAATCAATCCGTTCTTGCCAAGGCGCGGCGCTTTGTCCTGATTTTTCTGCCGCTGCTTTTGCCGTTGCTGGCTTATGGGTTTACGGCTATCGGCGAAGTTGTCACGCGGTCTCTTTTCGGGTCCGGCGCTGTCATCGCCTTTGGCAAACGGGTTTTCCTGTTCCTTGCCGCCCGTGCCCTGGCCAAACATATCATCACCGACCCGTTTCTGCGGACACTTGCAAAATACATTCTGGTGCCGGTAGCCGCGCTTTATGCGGTGGGCTTTCTAGATCAAGTCGTCGCTGCGCTTGATGCCGCCGAGGTAAACCTGGGCAACATCAGCTTCTCTGCGCTCGCGATTGTCCGGGGGATCGTTGCGGGCAGTATCCTGTTCTGGCTGGGCCAATGGTCCAATTCGCAATCATCGTCCTATATCGAACAGCAGCCGATGCGCCCCGCGATCCGGCAATTGGCGATCAAGTCGTCGGAGTTCGTGATCTTTGCGGTCGCCTTTCTGGTGCTGATGAACGTGATGGGGATCAGCCTGAGCTCATTGGCGATTATCGGGGGTGCCGTCGGTGTCGGCCTTGGTTTTGGCCTGCAAAAGATTGCGTCCAACTTTATCTCTGGCGTCATCCTGATGGTCGAAGGCCAAGCGACCGTTGGTGATTATGTGGAGCTGGACGGCGGCGAAGCGGGCACAATTATCAAGATGACGGCGCGCGCAACGATCCTGGAAACATATGACGGACGCTGGATCGTCGTGCCGAACGAGGACTTTATCACAACGCGGGTGATCAACTATTCTGATTCCGGGTCTGCCAACCGATTGGAGGTTCCGTTTTCGGTCAGCTATACCACCGATATCAACAAGGTACCCGCCATCATCGAAGCGGCTGTCGCAAAGCACCCCGGCGTACTGGACGCGCCGGAAAAACCTGACTGCGAGTTGCGGGGATTTGGTGAAAGTGGCATTGATTTCGCTGTTGAATTCTGGGTCGAGGGCATTGACGACGGCAAAAACAAATATGCGTCTGACGTTCTCTTCCTGATCTGGAACGCCCTGAAGGACAACGACATCGAGATCCCATATCCACATCGCGTGATCGAAATGAAAGGTCCCCTCCCGGCGTGACCGATGCCGTTGTCATCGGTGCGGGCCCCGCTGGCCTGATGGCCGCCGAAGAGCTGGGGAAGGCCGGCCTGTCTGTCACCATAGCCGATGCAATGCCCTCGGTTGGGCGCAAATTTCTCATGGCGGGAAAGTCAGGCCTGAACATCACGAAAGCGGAGCCAAGTGCTGCATTTCTTGCCGCCTTCGGGTCGCCTTTGTCCAAGGCACTCGCAACCGCGCTTGACCAGTTTGGTCCTGATGAGGTGATTGCTTGGGCCAAAGGCCTGGGTCAGCCGGTATTCACCGGATCAACCGGGCGGGTGTTTCCCAAGGCGATGAAAGCATCCCCTTTGTTGCGCGCGTGGCTGCTGCGGCTTGGCCAGCTGGGGGTGCGGATCGAAACCCGCTGGCGGTGGGATGGCTGGCAGGGTGCGGCGTTGCGGTTCGATACGCCTTCAGGGGTGCAGATCATGTCGCCGCGGGTCACTGTGCTTGCTATGGGTGGCGCAAGCTGGGCGCGGCTGGGGGCGAACGGCGGTTGGGCCGGGTATTTCGAAGATGAGGTTGCACCGTTCAAACCCGCGAACATGGGTTTTGTGGTTAATTGGTCCGCCTATATGACGCCCCATCTGGGCTCACCGGTCAAATCCGTGGCTTTGACGGCAGGGGGCCAGTCGACACGCGGCGAGTTTGTCATTTCAGCGCGCGGGATCGAGGGCGGCGGCGTTTATGCGGTCTCACGAGCGATGCGCGAGGGCGCGCCGCTCTATGTTGACTTACGGCCAGACTGGCCCGTGGAAAAGCTGCGCGCCGCGCTGAAAAAACCGCGCGGCAAGGCGAGCCTGTCAAATCATCTGCGCAAGGTTTTGAAGTTTTCTCCCGTTCAGATGGCGCTTTTGTCCGAGTTTGGCCGCCCGTTCCCCGATGATCTTGCGCCCTTGATCAAGGCATTGCCTATCATGCACCAAGGTCCGCGACCATTGGATGAGGCCATTTCAACGGCTGGCGGTGTCAAGTTCAGCGCGCTGAACGATCAGCTGATGCTCATTCGGCGGCCCGGTGTTTTTTGCGCCGGCGAGATGCTTGACTGGGAAGCGCCAACCGGCGGCTACCTGATAACCGGATGCCTGGCGACGGGACGGCTTGCCGGGGCAGCCGCCGTCAGGTTTGCTGCAAAGTGCTGAGGCGGAAACATGGGGGCCGCGCGTTGGCTGAGGGGAACCAGACGAATGCTGGAGGTCTTTCAGCGCACCATCCGCACTGGCACCTCAGATCTTTGACAGGAAACTGTTGCATTGCTGCATCTTTTGGCCATCAATTTTGAAGTTGAGGCGAGGGGGATCGCGAGTAAAACTATCGTGATCAGAGAGCCGGTATCAAGTTTAACACGTTGATTTTTATGTCTTATTATTTCGTATTGCGCTCCTTTTGCCGTGCGGAACGAGGGGCAGGGGCTCTCAGCATGCGCGGAGCCCCGCCTTCGCCAATATTTTACACCTAGGCTTTGCTGCAAATCCCTGATTCAATGCCGAAATGTGGTCCGGTCACGCTTTGGCTTGGCCCCCCCGTGCATGAATGGAGAATTAATATGCGCTATACAACAACACTTGCCGCAGCAGCAGCACTTGCCGTTTCTGGCGTCGCCGCCACAGCTGGCGGTTTGTCCGAAGAAGTAATGGAAGCCCCAGTCATGATGGAAGAGCCCGCACCAGCGCCGGCAGCTTCTTCCATCAGCCCAACATATATCGTTGTCGGTGTGCTTGCGGCACTGTTGATCGCGGCAGCAGCAGCTGAGTAAGACGATTCAAATTCAGTAATACTGATGAAACGGCGGGCCTTGGCCCGCCGTGGATCACTGATAAACCCCGTCATTTTTTGGCGGGGTTTTCTTTTGTGAGCACTTCAGATGACCCTATAAAATCAAAGACCCCGTACGAGGCGAGGTCTGGTTTTCTTGGTCAGAACCGGCCACGTCAGCAGCCGGTTTTTCAAGCGTGTCGAGACCGACGCATGCCGCCGGCCCCGCACTGCGCCTAGCTCGCGGCGTGATCTCCGCCGATCTTGACCATGGCTTCCATCCCGGCCTCACGGTGTCCGGGCACGTTGCAGGCGATGATCAACTCGTCCTGGTCCCCGCTGAACGTCCAGACAATTGAGTCCGTCGCACCGGGTTCCAGAAGCCGCGCGTTGGCGTCAACGTGCATCATGCCGGCTTCCAGCATACGATCATGGCGCAATTCGCGCGCGGTGATCATGCCGTTCTTCATCATCGTGGTCATTTCCTGCAGGTGCGCGTCCTGCATTGCGTCGGTTCCGAGGTTGAATTCGTGAACGACCCGGCCACTGTTGACCAGTTCGAAGCGTACAGTTTCGCCACGCTCGAATTCGTATGCGTCGGGTGTGAAATACATTTCACCCATATCGACCTCAATCACCCGGTCTACATGGGTGATGTCACCAGCCTGCCCGATATTTGGGTCTTCGTGACCGGGCGATGCCAAGGCGGCAGTCGCTCCGAACGCCAGAACCGGTACCAGCGCGATAGCGGCCAGACGGGTGGTGTATGACGTGTTCATTTCTTGATCCTTTCCGATCTTTGGTTTCGACTGGCAACAACTCTGCCTAGTCTGTTTACTCCGTTTCACGTGGCCCTCATTGGCACATGGTGATCGGAATTGGACTCACCTTACTGCGACGGGAAGCTGGGCTCTTTGCTCTAGATCAAATAGGGGCAGCCGACGGCAAGAAAAAAGCCGGGAAAAGCCGGAAAAACCGCGTCAAAACAACGCATCAGCGCGAAATCCTTTGGCGTCCGGATAGAATCAGTCGCACGCCATCCGGCTGCTCGGTTGACCGGATTCGCACCCGGACGGCAAAGGGACTGCGTTATCGCCCAATCATCATTGCGAGGCGGATTAAAACCCGCTCCATCAGCGCATTTGGCGGCGCAGAATTTGCCGACCGCAGTTGCAGATCCACATCTGTCAGCGCGGTCAACGACCTTTCAAGCCGATCGCGGCCCCAGTGGCTGGCTTGCTGCACAACCTTGTCGCGGCGGGGTCCAAAGACCGGTGGCCGCAGCCGCCCCACCCCGGCCGCCGGCCCTCCGGGGTCGGACGCAACCACATGCAGACGGCGAAAGTGGCGCATCGCCCCAATGCAAAGGGTCACAGGTGTCACCCCTTGCGCATAAAGGTTGCGCAACAGCGGACCCAGTCGTTCGACTTGCCCGGTGGCGACAACTTCCAACACGTCGTCAACGTCCACCTCTGCCGATTGGGGGGCGTTGACCATGACATCGTCAATGCTGAGCGGAGCATCATCACCCTGTTTGTAGAGGCTCACCTTCTCAATCGTCTGGCGGAAATCCCCGGGTTCCAGGCTGACAGCAAGCGACATCAGCGCGTCCATCAGATCACGCCCCGGCTGGGGAATGCCTGCCTGCTTGAGCACCTGTTCGATATCCGCAGCGGTCGGCGGGTCGTCATAAAGCCCGATCGTGACCGCGTTCGGGTGCGCCTCGACAACCTTGCGCAGCGCTGATTTCGCGGTCAGCGACCCTGCCGTAATCACCACCTGCGCGTCACCGGGCTGCCAATCCACCAGCGCCTCCCCGATCACTTTTGACAAACCATCCGTCGCGCCCTCGACAAAGGCAACGCGATGCCCCGGAAAGAACCCCTGCGCCTTGATCGCGTCATTCAGCATTGCAGGATCCTTGCGCAAGTCCCCGGCATTGATCCGCGTCAGGCGCATCTCTTCTTCGCCTTGCGGACCCACCAGTGCAATGATCGCCTGCTGGCGCTTGTCAGCGACGCGCATGGGATCAGCGCCAAAGATCAGCAATGCCATATGAGACGGATCCGGCTGGCGAAAATAGGTGTTGGCCGCAGCCCCCGACAGCTTCATCGCGTCCGCTCTGGGGCAAGGATCAACAGGCGGCTGACAATCAGATCGGCAAGCATAACCGAAAGCCGCGCCTCTGCGTCGTCCCGTGTCGCCTGAGTGGCAATGGTTGATGCGCTCGCGGAATAACTTGTAAACGCCTCGACCTCTCCTTCGGCGATGCTTTCGCCGCTGGCTGTGGCCACGAATGTCCAGGTCGCTGTACCAATGATGTTAAGGCGCAAGGTATCGCCTTCTGACGTAATCGCCGCCGATCTTTGGCGAGACCGCACATTGGTCTTTAGCAGATATTGCGGCGCATCACTGCGCCCAAGCCGTTCCTCCAGCCGTTCGCGCAGACGGTAACCCGCCACGGTTTCATCCGTTTCAAAATCAACGCGCGCGCGCAGCCCCTCATCCTGTCCATAAACCGGCACAAAGCCGCATCCTGCCAATCCCACTAAACTGATGAGCACAAGGCGGCGGGGGATGCGATCAAATGACAATGTTCACAATCCTGCCCGGTACGACGATCAGCTTTTTCGGTGCCGCGCCGCCAAGGGCGTTCTGCACAACCTCAAGCGCCAAGGCCGTGTGCGCGACGGCATCTTTCGATGCATCGGCGGCGACCTGAATTTCAGCGCGGCGCTTGCCGTTGATCTGGATCGGCATTGTCACGGTGTCCTCAACCAGCATCGTCTCATCCGCGACGGGCCAGGGGGCGTTTGCGATCAGACCCTCACCGCCCAGCATCGCCCAGATATCTTCTGACAGATGTGGGGTCATGGGTGACATTAGCTGGGCCAGAACCCTGGCCGCCTGACGTTTCGCTGCACCCCCAGCTTTGGATTTCGCCAAGACGCTGGTGAAGGCATAAAGTTTCGCAATGGCGGCATTAAAACCAAAGGTTTCGATCCCCATGGTCACGTCATGAACCGCCTTGTGCGTCGCGCGCAGCAGGTCATCATCACCGATCCCGGTGCCGTCATCCATCGCCGCAATATCGGTCGCGACACGATACACGCGGTTCAGGTGCTTATAGGTCGCCTCTGCACCAGAGGCCGTCCATTCCACGTCGCGTTCTGGCGGGCTGTCGGACAGAACGAACCAGCGGGCGGTATCGGCACCGTATTTCGCCAGAATGTCGTCAGGATCGACCACGTTCTTTTTCGACTTCGACATTTTTGCAGACGGGATCACATCCACCGCCTCGCCTGTCGCACCAAGGCGCGCACCGCTCTCCGTCCAGGCGATGTTTTCGGGCAGGTGATAGACCGGGCGGTCCTTCTCGTCCCGTGTCACGTAGATTTCATGGGTGACCATCCCTTGCGTAAAGAGCGCGTCAAACGGCTCTGCCGCGCTGACGGGCAAGTGGCCTGTCATATTCATCGCGCGCGCAAAGAAGCGGCTGTAGAGCAGGTGCAGGATCGCATGTTCGATCCCGCCGATATACTGGTCGACGTTCATCCAATAGGCGGCGTCCTCCAGATTGGTCGGTGTTTCGGCATCCGGCGCGGTAAACCGCGCGAAATACCAAGAGGAATCGACAAAGGTATCCATCGTGTCGGTTTCGCGCAGCGCGGGCTTACCACAGGACGGGCAGGCGCAGTCGCGCCAGGTGGGATGACGGTCAAGCGGGTTGCCCGGCACATCAAAACTGACATCATAGGGCAGTTCGACAGGCAGGTTTTCTTTCTTCTCAGGCACCACGCCGCAGTCATCGCAGTGAACAACCGGGATAGGGCAGCCCCAGTAACGCTGGCGGCTGAGGCCCCAATCGCGCAGGCGGAACTTTGTCACACCGGCACCGATCCCCTCCGCTTCGCAGAATGCAATCGCTGATGCGATACCTTCGTCGCCGGTCTGCTCGGTCTGGCCAGCAAAGCCGCGGATGTAGATGACGGGTTCGGATTTTGGCGGCACATAGGCGTCACCACCATCCTCGGGCATCGTGACGCCTTCGCCCTCGGCGGGGGCATAGGTGCTGATGACAGGCAGCCCATACTTGCGGGCAAAATCAAGATCGCGCTGGTCATGCGCGGGGCAGCCAAAGATCGCCCCGGTGCCATAGTCCATCAAAATGAAGTTGGCGATATAGACGGGCAGGTCAGGCTGCCCCTCCAGCGGATGTTTCACGCGCAGCCCAGTGTCATGGCCCAGCTTGTCAGCCTTTTCGATCGCCTCGGCGGTCGTACCACCCTTGCGGCACGCAGCACAGAAATCCGCGACGTTCGCGTCCTTGGCTTCCAGCTCTTTCGCAAGCGGGTGATCGGGCGAGATGCCGATGAAGGACGCGCCCAGCAGCGTATCAGGCCGGGTCGTATAAACCTCGATCTCGCCGCCGTCCGTGCGCTGGAACGCAAATTGCAATCCACGCGATTTGCCGATCCAGTTGGCCTGCATCAGTTTGACCTTGGCTGGCCAGTTGTCCAACCCGTCAATCGCGGTCAGCAGTTCCTCGGAATAGTCGCTGATCTTGAAGAACCACTGCACCAGTTCGCGGCGCGCGACCTCGGCGCCAGAGCGCCAGCCCTTGCCATCAATGACCTGTTCGTTGGCCAGAACGGTCATATCCACCGGGTCCCAGTTCACCACGGCTTTCTTGCGATAAATCAGACCCTTGGACAGAAAATCGATGAACAGGGCCTGTTGCTGGCCATAATATTCCGGGTCACAGGTCGCAAATTCGCGTGACCAGTCAATTGACAGGCCAAGCGGCTTCATCTGCGCTTTCATGTCGGCGATATTGCCGTAGGTCCAGTCCTTGGGATGCCCGCCAGAGGCCATCGCCGCATTCTCGGCCGGCATGCCGAAGGCGTCCCAGCCCATCGGATGCAGGACGTTGTGACCGGTTGCCAGCTTGTAGCGCGCAATCACGTCGCCCATCGTGTAATTGCGCACATGGCCCATGTGGATGCGGCCCGACGGATAGGGGAACATCTCAAGCACATAGTACTTTGGCTTATCCGCGCTGCGTTCGGCCTTGAAGGTCTGGGCAGCGGCCCAGGCATCTTGCCATTTCGCCTCGATCGCGGCGGGAGAATAGGTGGTCATCTTGTCGGTCTTTCCAAATGCAAAACGCCGGGCAATGGGCCCGGCGGTATTCATAATCGGGCTGGGCTCCGATGGCTATAGCGCACCGTCAGCGATCCGCAATTGGCGGGCACGCGCGAGTATCGCATCCTCGACCGCCTGCTGTGTTTCAAGCGCGACAGGGCCGTTGCGTGTCAGCAGGCTCAGGTTCAGCGAACGGGCGTCCATTGCCGGGTCCGAAACCTGCACAGTCGCGCGGTAGGCACGGCCACTGCCGGGTGGCGTGCCGAACCCCGTAGTGATCACACCGGTGAAAGGATCGGCCGATTGCACAGGCAGGAAACTCAGCACATCAAGGGACGCCGCCCAGAGATAGCGGTTCACAGCGACATTTTCGGCACCGCGCGGGGTGGGTGCCTGCGTGCTCCCGCAGGCTGCCAATGTGCCCAGGGCCAGAATTGCAAGCGCCTTGCGCCACATACCAGAAATCAACATCAAACCACTTCCCCTTTGGCCGGGTGAACCACATTGGCGAAATATGTAGCGAAGCGGCGGCGCAGTCACAAGCAATTATGCCCGCACAAAAGCAAAGAGCGACCCCAAAGGGGCCGCTCTCGCATTTTCAGGTCGTTCTGTTTCGATTAGAACTTGAAGGACACTTCAACAGTTGTACCAACCTGGTAGTCAGGACCACCAACTTCGTCATCAGCGATTGCGCCGCCGGTTTCAGCGTCAGCATAGGAAACGAGTACAGAAGCACCGCCGCCAAGATCGTATGTACCAGCAACGTAGAAGTCTGTGCCGTTGTTTGCGGCTGTGGTGTCGTCAGACTGGTCGTACATACCAGCAAGAACCGTCAGGCCGTTGCCAACATCGTAAGAACCGTCAAGGCCAACTTTGTTCACACCCTGGTCGTAATCATAGTCCAGAGTAACTGCGATTGGGCCGTCAGCATAAGCAACAGTCACACCGTAGTTGTCTTCGCCGGAACCGTCGTCCTCAGATACGTAGTAAACTGTACCTGTGACTGGGCCGAATGGATACGCAACCTGGATACCGGTTGAGTTGTTACCGTTTGTTTCGTCGCTTGCGTAAGCGACAGTGATGTCTGCACCACCGACAGCAACACCAGCAGAAATACCGAAGATTTCGCTCAGGTTGAAATCGCCGTTAGCGCCGCTTGGATCGTACATATCAGCAGCAACCGAAATTGACTCTTCCTGATAGGCAGCGCCGATTGTAACCATGCCGAATGTGCCGGATGCAGCAACAGAAAGCTGGTCTACTTCTTCTGTGAAGGCGCCAGAGTCAGTTGCGTTACCATCAGCGTCGGACAGAGCGTAAGAAACGGCTGCGTCGATACCTGCAATTGAGACTTCGCCGCGCAGGACGTTTTCGCCGTCAGCTTCGGAGAAGCCGTCAGATTCCATGTCACCAGCAGAGGACCAGAGTGATTCAGCCGCGAAGGACGTGTCGCCCCAGTACAGGCCAGCTGTGTCGGACATCAGGTAGAGTGTCCAGCCGTCAGAGAAAGCGTCTTGACCGTTTGATTCGTCTACGATGTCGAACTCAAACGAAACGCCAGCTGTCAGGCCGTTGTCGAGTGTCTGCGACAGGCCGACGTTCAGGTCGCCTTCCCAGTAGAAACCATCGTTATCGCCGATGATGACAGCGTTGTCGTCGTCATTGTCGTCGTTGTAACCGATTGTGAAGTCGCCGCCAAATGTGACGCCTACATTCTCATCAGCAGCTGCAACGCCGGCAAATGCGACGATGGCTGTTGTTGTAAGAAGGATGCTTTTCATGGATATTTTCCCTCGTGTTATGCATTCCCAAGAATGCCAGTTGTACTAGCATTGGCGTCTACCTGCGCTCTCTGTGCTTAACACTCAAGGGAAATAGGGTCAGAAATTCTGTCTTTGGCTAAAATGATGCATCAATGACACACAAATTTTCCACCATGACATTGCCCTGATTTCGCACTATTTCAGGCCGAAACCTACCGTGATCCTTTTTTCTTGGAGCCCGCCATGCCCCTTGCTGAAATTCAGGCCCGTGTTGCGGGCGCTTGTGATGTCGCTGGGCGTGATCCTGCAGAGGTAAAACTGATTGCCGTATCCAAAGTACAGCCGCTTGAACGGGTCAAAGCGGTGCTGGATCAGGGCCATCGCATCTTTGGCGAAAACAAGGTGCAGGAAGCCGCAGGCAAATGGCCGGAGTTTCGTGAGCGCTATGCGGGAATCGAGTTGCACCTGATCGGGCCGCTGCAAACCAACAAGGCCAAACAGGCGATGCAACTGGCAGAGGCGATCCATACGGTTGACCGCCCCAAGCTTGCCAATACCATTGCGCGTCATGCGCAAGATCTGGGCGCTTGCCCGGATTTATTCATTCAGGTCAACACAGGCGAAGAGCCGCAAAAGGCCGGTGTTCTGCCTGCCGAGGCCGATGCCTTTGTTGCCGAGGTGCGCGCGCTGGATTTGCCGCTGAAGGGGCTCATGTGCATCCCGCCCGTCGATGAGGAACCGTCGCTGCATTTCGCATTGCTGGCCAAGATTGCCGCCCGGAATGGTCTGACGGGCCTGTCCATGGGCATGAGCAGTGACTTTGAAAGCGCGATTGCGCTGGGGGCCACCCATATTCGTGTCGGCTCTGCCATTTTCGGCGCGCGTGTTTACGGGTGAACGATACTTACGATCCACCCCAGGACCCGCTGGCCATTCTGCATGACGACCACGAGGTTTTGCTGGTTGCCAAGCCAAGCGGGCTTTTGTCTGTGCCCGGCAAAGGCCCGCATCTTGCGGATTGTCTGATGGCCCGGGTGCAACGGGTGTTTCCCACGGCGCTTCTGGTGCATCGGCTGGATCGCGATACCTCGGGGGTGATGGTCTTTGCGCTGACACCGCACGCCCAGCGCCACCTTGGGCTGCAATTCGAAAAACGGCAGACCAGGAAAACCTATGTCGCGCGGGTCTGTGGCGAGATGGATCAGAAAACCGGCACGGTTGACCTGCCCCTGATCGTGGATTGGCCGAACCGTCCGCGTCAGATGGTGGATCATGCGCATGGCAGGCAGGCCGTGACAGACTGGCGCGTGATCCGCGCCCGCGATGGCGAAACCCGGGTCCGCCTGATGCCGCGCACCGGACGGTCACATCAGTTGCGGGTGCATATGCTGGCGCTGGGTCACCCGATTTTGGGCGATCCGTTCTATGCGGAAGGTGCCGCGCGGGATTACCCGCGCCTGATGCTGCATTCCGAAACCTTGCAGTTTCGCCACCCCGACGGCGGGCAGGGGATGCGTATCACGACCAAGTGCCCGTTCTAAGGCACCGGCAGGATCGCCTCCGGCGGGAGTTTTTCGGCCAAGATGAAGCAGGTGGCCCATCGTTTCATCACATAGATCATGTCAGTCACCCAGCGGCTGCAGCGTGCTTTCCAGACGCGCACGCAAATGTTCGTGCTGGCTGGGCAATTTCAGCGCCTCGCCCAAATGCGCGGTATCTTCGTCGCGGTCAAAGCCCGGTTCGTTCGTGGCGACCTCGAACAGCACACCACCCGGCGTGCGAAAATAGATCGCGTAGAAATAATCGCGGTCAATGACAGGCGTGACCTGATAGCCGGTGTCCAGCAAAGCCTCGCGCACTTCCAACTGGCGGGCACGGTTTTCAACTGCAAAGGCGATGTGATGCACCGAACCGGCGCCTTGCGATGCATTTTCGGTCGTGGGCAGTTCTTCGATATCAATCGTATGCGCGTCATTGCCATTGGGGAGGGCAAAGCGGGTCACGTTGCCTTGTTGATCCAGCTTTTCATACCCCATGAACTGCAACAGCTCGCCGCTGACGCCAGCATCCTTCAGGCGCATATCAGCAGAGTGAAAGCCGTGGATGCCCATCGCCGCGCTCACGCCGTTGCCCGTCCAGGGGGTGCGGTCATCGTCACTTTCGACAAGGGCGAACTGGTCGCCATCAGGACCGTTGAACAACACACGCCTTTCGCCAAAGCGCATGTCCTGAGCAATGCCAGCCACGTCAAAACGCGCCAATCGGTCGAACCAGGCTCGCGATGATCCGGTGGGGATGCTGAACGCCGTGCGCCCAACTTCGCCTACCCCTCTGGCCCCGCGCCCGGCGTTGGGGAAGGGAAAGTAGGTCATGACCGTGCCGGGTGATCCGGCTTCGTCGCCGTAATAGAGGTGATAGACGTCAGGTGCATCGAAGTTGACCGTCTTTTTGACCCGGCGCAGGCCAAGCACATTGGTGAAGAAAGCATTGTTCTCGCGGGCATCGCTGGCCAGCGAGGTGACGTGGTGAAGCCCCTTGATCTGATTAAGCATGTCGCTCTCCTCTTGCTTTGCCGGGATATTGAGCGATTCTACTGATGCACGTAAGCCCGCTGAGCGCACCTAATTGGTGCATTCATGCACATGATGCTATTCATCACCCCAGCCAGAGATTGCTTTCACCTCAAGGAATTCCTCAATTCCCCAGACACCGCCCTCGCGGGCACGCCCTGACATCTTGACACCGCCAAAGGGCGATCCGGCACCGCGTGCTTGCCCGTTCATCTCGACCATGCCAGAGCGCAGCGCCCGCGCCATGCGGTTGCGTCTGGCGCCATCCTGGCTTTGGACAAAGTTCGTGAGGCCATAGGGCGTGTCGTTGGCAATCGCGATGGCATCGGCTTCATCCTCGAACGGAATGATCGACAGAACAGGGCCGAAAATCTCTTCCTGTGCGATGCGCATGTCGTTGGTCACATCGGCAAAGACGGTCGGGCGCACAAAGTAGCCGTGGTTCATGCCCTCTGGCAGACCGGGGCCACCGGCAACCAGCCGCGCGCCTTCATTGATACCCACTTCGATCATTTCCTGTATCTTTGTCCACTGGGCCTTGTTCACCACCGGGCCCATGTGGCGGCCGGGCTCTGAGGCCGGGCCGACGGCCAACTTGCTGGCAACCTCTGCCGCTGCCTCGACCGTTTGATCGTAGATCGACCGCTCAACCAGCATCCGCGTGGGCGCATTGCAGGACTGGCCAGAGTTGTCCATGCAGCGGATTACGCCGCGCTTGACCGCCTTTGGATCGGCATCGGCGAAGATCACATTGGCCCCTTTGCCGCCCAGTTCCAGCGTCACGCGCTTGAGTGTTTCGGCAGCGGCCACCGAGATGGCCTTGCCCGCACGGGTCGAGCCTGTGAAGCTGATCATCGACACGTCTTCATGGCGCGACAACTGGCTGCCCACGCCGGCGCCATCGCCATTGACAAGGTTGAACACACCCGCAGGCACCCCTGCGTCGTGGACGAACTCAGCGAACAGAAGCGATGAGAGCGGGGCCTCTTCGGATGGTTTCAGCACCATCGTGCAACCGGCAAGGAGCGCCGGGATAACCTTGAGCGTGACCTGATTCATCGGCCAGTTCCACGGTGTAATCAGGCCGACAACGCCGATGGGCTCCAATGCGATACGGTCGTTCGGGGCATGCGGGCCAAGCGGGCGCATCCACGCGATCTCCTTCAACGCGACCAGCGAATTCTTCAGATGGTCAGGCAAACAGGGCGCCTGACTTTTGCGCGCCATATCGATGGGCGCACCCATTTCCATGCTGATGGCCTGGGCCATTTCCTCGACTCGGGCCTCGTATTGGGCAAGGATACCTTCGACGTAGCGCGCGCGCGTTTCAGGATCAGTGGCAGCCCATGCAGGAAATGCATTCCTGGCGGCCGCAACAGCGGCATCCGTATCTGCCTGACCTCCAAGGGAAATGACGGCGCAGGTGTCTTCGGTCGAGGGATCAATCACGTGATAATCGTTTGCCTGCACAGGCGGCGCCCATGCACCGTTGATATAGAAATTGCGGTTCGCGATCATGGCATCTCTCCCAAGGTTGTCGGCGGAACTTGTGGCATTGCGCGCGGACCTGCGCAAGCGGCAGTGGTACTTGGCAAAGTGGCTACCTATATTGACTGCAATGCATCGCAAAACGGAAGGTATGACAATGGGTTTACGCATCAACGATACGATCCCTGATTTAACGGTCGAAACCGATCAGGGCACATATTCCTTGCATGATTGGATTGGTGACAGCTGGGCGATCCTGTTCTCGCACCCCAAGGATTTTACACCTGTCTGCACCACCGAATTCGGTGCCGTCGCACAGCTGGCCGGCGAATGGGAAAAACGTGGCACCAAAGTCATGGGTGTCAGCGTCGATGGGGTCGAGGACCATAAGAAGTGGAAGAGCGATATCGAAACGGTCGGCGGCGCGCCTGCCGGTTTCCCGATCGTCGCAGATGACGGGCTGGCGCTGTCCAAAGCCTTCGACATGCTGCCCGCCGATGCCTACCTGCCGGATGGCCGCACGCCGGCTGACAGCCAAACGGTCCGCTCGGTCTTTATCATCGGCCCGGACAAGCAATTGAAACTGTCGATGACCTATCCGATGAACGTGGGCCGCAACTTTGCAGAGGTGCTGCGGGCGCTGGACGGTTTGCAAACCGCCGCTGGGAGGGGTGTCGCAACACCGGCCAACTGGAACATCGGCGACGATGTTGTCATTCCCGTGGCCGTGAATGATGCGGCTGCGAAAGAAAAGTTTGGTGACTTCACAACCGTGTTGCCATACCTACGCATGACGAAGTTGAAAGACTGAACGCGACCTCCAAAAAAGGCCGCACAATGAAAAAGGCCCGGGCAGTTACGCCCGGGCCTTTTTCGTTTCTGTCAGAATGGCTGCGTCAGATTACTCTGCCGCGTCTTCTTTCTTGATCTCTTCGCCGCTTTCCTGATCGACCATCTTCATGGCCAAACGGACCTTACCGCGATCATCAAAACCGAGCAGCTTGACCCAGACTTCCTGACCTTCCTTGAGGACATCGGAAGGATGGTTCAGGCGACGGTTCTCGATCTGGGAGACGTGGACCAGACCGTCACGCTTGCCAAAGAAGTTCACGAAGGCACCAAAGTCGACCAGCTTGACAACTGTGCCTTTGTAAATCACGCCCTCTTCCGGCTCTGCGACGATCGAGTGGATCATGTCGTATGCGCGCTTGATCGCCTCGGCATCGTTCGATGCCAGCTTGATCACGCCGTCATCGTTGATATCGACCTTGGCACCGGAGGTTTCCACGATCTCTCGGATAACCTTGCCGCCGGACCCGATGACTTCACGAATCTTGTCGGTCGGGATCTGCATGGTCTCGATCTTGGGCGCGTGAACACTGAACTCATTGGCACCCGTGATCGCTTTGCCCATCTCGTCAAGGATATGCAGACGGCCAGCCTTGGCCTGCTCAAGCGCCTTTTTCATGATCTCCGGCGTGATGCCCGCGATCTTGATGTCCATCTGCAAGGATGTGATGCCATTCGCGGTACCCGCAACCTTGAAATCCATGTCGCCAAGGTGGTCCTCGTCGCCCAGAATGTCGGACAGGATGGCGTATTCGCCGTCGTCTTCCATGACCAGACCCATGGCCACACCAGCGACCGGTGCTTTCAAAGGCACGCCGGCGTCCATCATCGACAAGGAACCACCACAAACAGACGCCATCGAGGACGAACCGTTGGATTCAGTGATCTCTGACACCAGACGGATTGTGTAAGGGAAATCCGTTGCCGCAGGCAGCACCGCCTGAAGCGCACGCCATGCCAGCTTTCCGTGACCAATCTCACGGCGGCCAGGCCCCATCACACGGCCAACTTCACCGACCGAATAGGGCGGGAAATTGTAGTGCAGCATGAAGTTGGATTTATACATGCCGGTCAGCGCGTCGATCATTTGCTCGTCGTCGCCGGTTCCCAAAGTGGTCACAACCAGACCTTGGGTTTCACCACGAGTGAACAAGGCAGAGCCGTGGGTCCGTGGCAGAATGCCGGTTTCGGACACAATCGGGCGAATGGTGTCGAGGGCACGGCCATCGATCCGCTTGCCGTTCTTGACGACATCGCCGCGCAGAACGCTGGATTCCAGCTTCTTGAGCGCCGCACCAAGGTTGCCATCTTCCTGTTGCTCTTCGCTCAGAGCCTCAACAATTGCGGCTTTGGCGGCGGTAACAGCGGCAGTGCGCTCTTGCTTATCCGTGATCGCATAAGCAGCACGCATCTGATCTTCACCAGCGGCTTTGACAGCTGCGGATAGTTCAGAATAGTCGATAGGCGCAAAATCGAACGGCTCTTTTGCGGCATCTTCGGCCAGATCAATGATCAGGTCGATGACGGGCTGAATGGCGTCGTGGGCGAATGTGACGGCACCCAGCATCTCATCTTCCGTCAGCTCGTAAGCTTCGGATTCAACCATCATAACGGCGTCTTTGGTGCCGGCGACAACAAGGTCCAGACGCTGCTCTGGGTTCATGCGCAGGTTGTGCATGTCGTCGATTTCAGGGTTCAGGATGTATTCACCATCCTCGAAACCAACGCGGCAGGCCGCAATCGGACCACGGAACGGTGCGCCAGAAATGGTCAGCGCGGCAGAGGCTGCAATCATCGCGACCATGTCGGGGTCGTTTACCATGTCATGTGACAGCACGGTGCACATCACCAGAACTTCATTCTTGAAGCCGGGGACGAACAATGGGCGGATCGGACGGTCGATCAAACGGGCAGTCAGCGTCTCTTTTTCGGTGGGACGCGCTTCGCGCTTGAAAAAGCCGCCTGGCACTTTACCGGCGGCATAGTATTTCTCTTGGTAGTGGACGGTCAGCGGGAAAAAGTCCTGCCCCGGTTTTTGCTTGCGTGCATATGTCACGTTCGCCATGACGCTGGTTTCACCCAGTGTCGCGATGACGGAGCCATCGGCCTGACGGGCAACCTTGCCCGTTTCCAGTGTCAGCTTGTCTTCGCCCCACTGAATTGATTTCTTCACTTCATTAAACATCTTGTTTTCCTAGTTGGCCTTGGTCGGCCTTTTACGTAGGGGGCGTATTCCCCCTCATCCCGGTATCTTCTTTGCAAGGCGCTGGGATGCGGGCGCCGGCTCTCAGATTTTTGCGCCATAGCGCGTTTAACCCGCTTTGGGAAGGGGGTGCTGCTGTGCGCCGTCACCGGGCTTGCGCAGGTGGCTGACAATATAATGCAGGCGACCCGCCTTATGCAGCGCCCTCATTGCCGCCTGTGGCGATGAGAGTGGATCATCCCTGGACGAGACGATGTGCTGCCAGGTCGGCAAGACCTGCGCCGAAATATCCAGCGTTGATGCGCGCTGAAATCCGGTTTGCGCTGCAAGGCTCTGATGTGTTGAAATATCGGCGAGCGGTTGGGGCCAGGGTGCATAGTCTTTGGTGACTACAGAAAGGCACGCCTCTTCCAGCTTGGTCTGCGGTGCGGAAAAAAGGATATCGCTGCACACCAGCAAACCAATGGGTCGAAGAATGCGGCATGCTTCCTTCAAAAAAGCTTTCCGTGACGGAAAGTGAAACATCGCCTCAAGCGAAACCACAACGTCCTGACTGTCATCCGCGAGCGTCGTTTGCGCAGCATCGGCCTGCACCCAATGCAGCCGGTTGCCCCCTTGCGGCTGAGTTTCCCTGCAAACGGCAAGCTGGCGCGGGTCGATGTTCACGCCGGTCAGGGTGCAGTCACTGAACCGCGCATTTACAACCCGCAAGCTACTGCCCAGACCGCATCCGATATCTGTGATAGCCAGACCATCGCGAAGCGCCAGCGCATCAAGATGCAACTCCATCATGGCGTTTTGGGCGGCGGGCCAGTCCAGCGCTTCATCGTCCGGCCAGTAACCCAGATGCATGTGATCGGTGGCAAATCCGGCACGATAGGCGGCGATCAGCCCCGGCACATAATCAAGACCCAGATCCGTCATCCCCAGCAGTAGACCCGTTCGCCATCTTTCGAGAGGGTCATGAAGCTGCACACAGTCCAGCGGGTGCGGTCGCCCTGCACCTTGCTTACCCCGTGCAGGTAGCGGCTTGAATGCAGGATCACCATTTCCCCCGGAGCAAGCCGGATGGAGGATTTTTCCACATTGGTCAGGTCCGGCTTGGGGGCTTGCGTATCACGATTGCGGAAAGCATGCGCTGCTTTGCTGGACGACAGGTTATAGACATCCAGCGCGCCGCCTGCCTCGGCCTGATCGATACAAAGCACGAAAGAATAGATATCCGCATCGCAGAGTTCCGAGATGTATTTATACGTCGGGCGAATGGCGGATTCATTGTCGAAATGCGGTGGAATATGCCCCCCGGTCAGATGCGCGCGCAGCGTCGTAAAGAAATGCTGTTGGCCTTGCACGGGTCCCGGTGCGGCAGCGTAGGGTCTTTCGCTATCAAGCGCGGACATAAGCCCGCAGATGCGTTTCTCCAGCGGATCGCCGCCAAAGTCGAGCTTGGAAAGCTTTTCACGAAACGCCGGTTCTGCCGCGAAATAGGCATCAAGGTCGCGATGCGCGAGGTTGAGGTTGATACCGTAGAAAAAGGCGCAGAAGGCGGGTGGAAAGGTGGTCTTGATGAAATCGGGGGTGTTCGCCGCCAGTATCGGGGGCAGCCTGGCAAGCGCTTCCTGCGGATAGACATCCTTGACGATAATCGCGCCCAGATCGCCCGCGCGAAGCTGCGCCATCGCATCGTTGGGTGCGCCGAGCGCACTGGCGTCAAAATATGCAGTCTTGAGAAAGCTCATGGTTAAGGGCGGCTCCCGTCGTGGTTGGCCAGACTATGCCCAAGCCGATCAGGACAGGCAATCAACCAAGCGTGCGAAATGCAAAAACGCCCGCTGGTGCAGCGGGCGTTTCCAAAATCTCTGTCTTTGACAATTGCGCTTAGCGGCGCAGCCCCAGACGCTTGATCAAGTCTTGATAGCGGACGTCGTCCTTGCTTTTGGTGTAGTCCAGAAGCTTGCGGCGCAGGGCCACCATTTTCAGCAATCCACGGCGACCGTGGTTGTCTTTTTTGTGGGTCTTGAAGTGCTCTGTCAGCGTCGCGATGCGGCTGGACAGGATAGCGACTTGCACCTCGGGGGAACCAGTGTCGCCCTCTTTGGTTGCAAATTCCTTCATGATCCGTGTTTTTTCTTCAGCAGTAATCGACATCGGGGTCTCCTTCGTATCAAGGGTTAATGGCACAATCCGGGATGTCGTCCAGAAAGGCCCGTGGAGGGTCCGTGCAGGGCGAACCCTGCGCAGATGCGGTGCAATAGGAGGATTCTGCCAAAAAGGAAAGCAATTTCTCAGGCTGCGATCAAGGCAATGCGCGTCACGTCCAGATCGGTCAGATCGGGGAAGGTGGCAACAATGGTATCATCCGCAAAAAGCGTCAGCCCGGCTTCGGTTTCGGTAGTGCGTAGTTCTGGTGCATCACCTTCGTAGGTGATCTCGATCATGTCCTCGGAGGCGTCAAAATCTTCAACGATCAGATCGTTGCCCGGCAAGAGCGCAAAAGTATCCGCGCCGGTTCCCCCATTCAGGGTGTCACCTTCACCGCCCATCAACGTATCATCACCCGCCCCGCCGTTCAGATAGTCGGCGTCGGCGTCGCCCCGGTCGTAAAGAATATCCTGCCCGGACCCGCCATGCAGCGTGTCAGCGCCGCTGCCGCCAACCAGCACATCGTCTCCCAGTGACCCAAGCAAGGCGTCATCCCCGGCGTTGCCCATCACGATGTCATTGCCACCGCCGCCGTTCAGCGCGTCGTCTCCGTCACCACCGCTCAGCACGTCATCGCCCACATGGCCGTTCAGCACATCATTGCCGTCACCGGCATCAAGCACGTCGTTGCCCCGTCCGCCTTGCAGCGTATCATCGCCCGCGCCGCTTGCCAGATGATCGTTGCCATCTTCGCCATCCAGATAATCGTTACCTGCACCTGTCAGCACAATATCATCCAGATCGCCTGAAAAAATTACCGTGTCCTCGTCACCGGGATGGGTAAGCCCATCGACGGGCATGATATCCACGCTGGGGTCATCCTCTGGCGCGGCATCGTCCGCGGGATCGTCCGCATCATCGGTGTCAGCCATCACAACCGTCGCCAAAGCGACCCCAATCAACCCAAAAAGAGCGAGCATGCCTACAACCTGTCACTAACCGAGTCGCCCCCAACCCGAGGCTCTTTGATAACATGCGGCAAGGTCAGACAGGCGCAGAATCTGAATGATTGGTTAACCGATCAGCTTGCCGAAGCCGCATCCCAAAGGATCGGTTGCTGCGTATAGCTGATGTAAAGCGGGTGCTTGGGGTGGCCATGTTTGCTCAGCCCCAGTGAATAGAGCGGCTGGCCGGTCTGGCGCAGCAGGGCCTCTGTTTGCGGACCGCGCCCAAGATGCGCGCCATGTGTGCCCCAGGCCGCGATGATCTGATCGGCCCATGCGGCCCCGTCAAGAATGGCCCTGTCATTATCCGGCCCCACCGGGTCAGCGGCCTTGCGCATCCCGAACGGATCGGTATCGCGCCAGGCAAAGATATTCGTCACCCGGAATGCGCCAAAGCCAAGCGCGCGCGCGCGCCGTTCACAGCGTTCCACTGTCGGGTCGTTTTGCACTTCGGTGGCCTTGGAGGGGTTGAGCATCACAAACAAGACACCCTTGCCTTGCGGGTCCCATGTTCGGGTCAACGCATAGCGATAGCGTTCACAACCCGAATAGGTTGCGGTCGAAGGCGCATCATCCTTGATATGCGTCCGCGTAATCACTCAGGCGACAAACACGCGCGATGGCTGCAATTCCCCGCCGCGATAGGTGCCCACGGCGACGGCCTTGCCCTCATGGGAGGCCCAGACCTCTTCGCCGAATTCCACGTCCGAGGCAATAACCGGGGCCGGGTTGCCGTTGCGCAGTTTCGCCACGCTTTCGGCAAGGCAACGCACCTCTGGCAAATCGGCCAGACCCACTTCCAATGGTTGCAGATAGGCCTCCAGATCAGGGGTTTTTGCCATGGCGTCGATCTGCCCGAGTGTCACCCCGTCGGTCGCCTGAAACGGACCCGACCAGATGCGGCGCAGCGACCGGGTGTGCGCCTTGCAGCCCAGGGCGTCACCCAGATCGCGGGCGATGGACCGCACATAGCCACCCTTGCCGCAGGTCATTTCAAGCACCGCATGGTCAGCGTCGGGGCGGTCAGCCAGCAGCAGTTCTTCAACCCACAGAGGCCGGGCGGCAAGCGCCATCTGCTCGCCATCGCGTGCTTTCTTATAGGCGCGTTCGCCATCCACCTTCACGGCGGAAAACTGCGGCGGCACCTGCATGATATCCCCGACAAAGGCACCCAATGCAGCCTTGATGGCATCATCATCCGGGCGCAGATCGCTGGTCGCGATGACCTCGCCCTCGGCATCATCGGTATTGGTGGCCTGACCAAGCCGAATGGTGAATCTATATGCTTTCAGCGCATCGGTGATGTAAGGAACCGTCTTGGTCGCCTCGCCCAGCGCCACTGCCAGCACACCTGTCGCCTCTGGATCAAGCGTGCCTGCATGGCCTGCCTTCTTGGCATCCATCGCCCAGCGCACCTTGTTGACAACGGCCGTCGAGGTGATCCCTGCCGGTTTATCTACGACCAGCCAGCCGGAAATATCGCGCCCTTTTCGTCTGCGTGCCATATGGATGCCCTTCCTCGATATCCGGGGCTAGCTAGTGGGAAGGTTAAACTGGGTCAACCGCTCTCCAACACTTCCAAAAACGCCTCGCCAAAGCGATCTGCATATTTATCGCCGATCACCCGCGTCAGGTTGTCCATATCCGCATTGCGCAACTGCGCAACCTTTGCCAACAACGAAGCCGAGCAGCTCATCGGTTTGTCGGCACCGTGGGGGCCACGGTTCAGCGATGCCTGCACCTGCATCAAGCGATCATAGACCGCGCCCTCGTCGCGCCCGGCCAGTTTACGGCGCATGGGGTGCACATCCTCGACCGCGCCCGCGATGACTTCCAGAAACTCACGCCCGTAGTTTTCCAGTTTCTTGGCGCCAACGCCGCCAACATGCGCCATCTCGTCCAGTGTCATGGGGCGTTTCTCGGCCATCTCGATCAGGGTGCGATCATTGAAGATGATATAGGCCGGGACATTGGCCTGCTCTGCCAGATAGCGCCGCTTGGCCTTCAATGCCGACAACAAGGGCGCGTCCTCTTCGCTGACCAGCATTCGCACCTTCGGGCCGGACCCGCGCGCCGCCTTGATTGTATCGCGACGCAATTCTATCGTCGCTTCGCCGCGCAAGATCGGACGGGCATGATCGGTCATGCGCAGCGCCCCGTGCCGTTCGCGGTCGGGACGCAGCAGATCATGTCCCATCATCTGCCGAAAGATCGCCTGCCACTGGCGTTTGTCATAATCCTTGCCGACGCCATAGGTCGGCAGGCTGTCATGGCCGCGTTGCATGATCTTGTCGGTCGCATTGCCCAACAGAATATCAATCAAATGCCCCGCACCAAACCATTCGTCGGTGCGCAGCGCGGCAGAAAGCGCCATGCGCACAGCCGTCGTGCCGTCAAAAACCTCCGCTGGCTTGTCACAGAGGTCACAATGCCCGCAGGGGCCGGGGGTTTCGCCGAAGTACTCCAGCAGGTTCTGCCGCCGGCAGCGGAGCGCTTCGGCCAGGCCCAGAAGCGCGTTCAATCGGCCATGATCCGCGGCGCGGCGCTCAGGCGGCGCCAACCCTTCATCAATCTGCTGGCGGCGATAGCGAATGTCGTCGGGCCCGAATAGCGTGAGCGTTTCGGCAGGCGCCCCATCACGGCCCGCGCGACCGATTTCCTGATAATAGGCCTCGATCGACTTGGGCAGATCGGCATGGGCAACCCAGCGGATATCCGGTTTGTCGATGCCCATCCCAAAAGCGACGGTCGCACAAACGATCAGCCCGTCCTCCTGCTGAAAGCGGCGCTCGACGATGCGCCTGTCCTCGGCCTCCATCCCACCGTGATAGTGGCAGGTGCTGTGGCCCGCGTCAGCCAGTGCCCCGGCCAGCGTTTCGGTCTTGGCCCGCGTGCCGCAATAGACGATGCCGGATTGACCCTTGCGCGCGGATGCAAAACCCAGAATTTGATTGCGGGGGCCATCCTTGACGGCAAATGCCAAATGAATGTTGGGGCGGTCAAAACCATGCAGAAATGTCGCGGGCTGCTGACTGCCAAAGAGCTTCTCAATAATCTCTGCGCGGGTCTCGGCATCGGCGGTCGCGGTAAATGCGGCCAAGGGCACGTCCAGCATCCGCTTCAACTCGCCAATGCGCAGATAATCCGGGCGGAAATCATGGCCCCATTGGCTAACGCAATGGGCTTCATCCACCGCGATCAGGCCAACGCCTGCGCGGCTGAGCATGTTCATCGTACCCGCCGAGGCGAGCCTTTCAGGTGCCATGTAAAGCAGCTTGAGCGTGCCTGCCTCAAGCGCGGACCAGACAGCATCGGTTTCCTCCGGCGTATTGCCCGAGGTCAACGCACCGGCCTCGACACCTGCCTCACGCAACCCGCGCACCTGATCGCGCATCAGGGCGATGAGAGGTGAGATGACGACCGTGACCCCGGTTCTGACCAGCGCAGGAAGCTGGAAACACAAAGATTTGCCGCCGCCGGTGGGCATGATCGCAAGGGTATCTTCACCCGCGATAACGGCCTCGACGATTTCTTGTTGCCCGGGCCTAAAGGCATCAAAGCCAAAAACGTCACTCAGAAGCGATGTGGTGGACAATGGACAGGATCCCGCTCGTGCAGTTCTTGGTGTTCTTGAGGTTCACAATCCCATGCCAAGAATCGGTTCACAAGAGGGAAGAGTGCGACGGGGCAAATGGCCGACACCGGCGGTCATTTGATCGGATGACCTGAAGCGTTGCCAAGCCCCTTCACACCCCGTAACCCTAATAGCTCAGGAGAGATTTGATGGGCGAGATCATTTTAGTCCGGCATGGACAGGCAAATTCCAAGGCAACAGACGAGGAAAGCTATGACCGTCTGTCCGATCTTGGGCACCAGCAAGCGAAATGGCTGGGCGATTACCTGCGTGATCGCGAGGGCGCGTTTGACAAGGTGATCTCGGGCAGTCTGCGCCGCCATAAAGAGACCGCCGCCGGGATCGGTTATGAAAACCCGCAGATTGATCCGCGCCTGAACGAGATGGATTACTTCAATCTGGGTCAGGCGCTGGAGGACCTGCATGGCGTCCCCTTCCCTGGCCCCGACGAGTTCGCCGGCCACGTGCCGCAGGTGATGGAGGCGTGGCACAAGGCCGAGATTATGGGCGTGGAGACCTTTTCCTCATTCGAGGACAGGGTAACGTCGGTCCTGCAAGAGGCCGCAAGCCCGGGCGTGCGGGTCCTTTGTGTGACCTCTGGCGGGGTTATCGGCATGATTATCCGCCATCTGCTGAACCTTGACCCAACACGCATGGCCCATGTGCTTTTGCCGATCATGAACAGCTCGTTGCACCGGGTTCACGTCATTCCTCAAGGCCCGATCCTTGCCAGCTTTAACGCCGTGCCGCATCTGGACCGGGATGACCGGGTGCATGCCCGTACACATTACTGAAGGAAAACCGCCATGCTGAAACTGCATTTTGCACCGCGCACCATTTCCGTCGCCGTTGCGATTATCATGGAAGAGCTGGAAATCCCCTATGAGGCCGTCCGTGTCGATTTCGCCGCTGCCGAGCAGACAAAAAACGACTACCGCCAGATCAATCCAAAAGGCCGGGTGCCTGCTTTGGAAACGCCGGAGGGGATCCTGACCGAGACACCCGCGATCATCGAATACATCGCCCCCGGGCTGGTGCCGGAGGATGCTTTTGCCGCCGCCAAAATGCGCGAGCTGAACGCCTACCTCAATGGCACCATGCACCCCCACCACGCCCACGGGCTGCGTGGAGAGCGTTGGGCGGATGAGGAAAGCTCTTTCGCGGATATGAAGCGCAAGTTGCCTGAACGGATGGCGGACTGTGCGGCACATCTCGAAGAGTTCCTGCCAAGCCTGCCTTTTGAAACCGGAAAAATGGCGGTCGTGTCCGACGCTTACCTTTATGCCGTGCTGGCCTGGTTGCCGGGCGATGGCGTCGATATCTCGCATTATCCCCGCCTTGCGGCCTTCCAGCACCAGATGAACAAAAGGGCGTCTGTCCAGGCCATCTTTGAAAAAGGAATGTTGTGATGACCCACATCTGGGTACGCTCTGAGGCCCGCGCCCATGAAGAACGGGTCGGTCTGACACCGCGCGGTGCGGCCAAGCTGCTGGCCGCCGGATATAGGGTGATGGTTGAGGAAAGCGCCCAGCGGATCCTGCCCATCGCAGACTACGCCGCTGCTGGCTGCGAGATTGCGCAGGAGTTTTCCTGGGTCGACGCCCCCGACGACGCGATCATCTTCGGCCTCAAGGAATTGCCAGAGGACGGCACCCCGCTGCGCCACCGGCACATCATGTTTGGACATGCCTACAAAGGGCAACCATCCGGCAAGATCCTGCTGGATCGGTTCAAGGCGGGCGGCGGGGCGCTTTATGATCTGGAATACCTGACCGAAGAGGACGGGCGACGTGTTGCCGCCTTTGGCTATTGGGCGGGATACGCAGGGGCAGCGGTGGCGCTGATGTGCTGGCTCGCGCAGCAAAAGGGTGGAATTGCCCCGGCGGTCACGGCCTATCGAAGTGCGAACCACATGCTGATGGTAATGCAGCAAGATCTGATGGCATTGGGCACCAACCGCCCTACCGCGCTCATCATCGGGGCTCTGGGGCGCGTTGGCACGGGTGCGGCCGATCTTTGTCAGGCGATGGGTGTGGCCACAACAAAATGGGACATGGCAGAGACGGCCTCTGGTGAACCATTCCCCGAAGTGCTGGCCCACGACATGTTCCTCAACTGCATACTTGCCCGGCACGGCACGCCGGTCTTTGTGCCAGCCAGCGCAAAGGTCGCGCAAAGAACGCTTTCGGTCATCGGCGATATCGCCTGCGACCCTGACAGCGACTTTTCCCCGATCAAGGTTTACGACCGCACAACAACATGGGACGCGCCGGCCTTGCGCGTGCACGACCAACCTGTGCTGGACGTCACCGCGATCGACAACCTGCCATCCATGTTGCCCGCCGAAAGCAGCGAGGATTTTGCCGAGCAGCTTTTACCACATCTGATGACGCTTTCTGCGATTGACGCAGGCGTCTGGGGGCGGGCGCAGGGCTGGTTTGATCGGTCAACGACCTGATGGGGTATATGGTTGATGGGATCTATCACGTTGGCGATGATGTCACGCAAACCTTGCCCAACGGGGAATGGGAGCGTAGCCGGAGCACAGTACGACACCGGATCGGCGATCAGGACTTCCCCGCAGAGGCCAGTCGCTATCACCTGTTCGTCGCATGGAACTGCCCTTGGGCGCATCGGGCGCTGCTGATCCGCGCGATCATGGGTCTTGATGACATCACGGTTTCCTATGCGCGGCCCAACCGAAACGATCAGGGCTGGATCTTTGATGCAGAGGGCGCGTATTCTGATGCGCTCTTGGGTGCGCGCGCTGTGCACGAGGTCTATAGCGCCGACCCGATGCGCTATACCGGGCGCCTGACCGTGCCGGTGCTCTGGGACAAGCTGCAGGGCCGGATGGTCAGCAACGAGTCGGCTGAGATCATACGGATGCTGAATGCGGCGTTTGAAGGGCCGGACCTTTACCCAGATGCATATCAAAGCCAGATTGATGACTGGAACACGCTGATCTACGACACCGTGAACAACGGGGTTTACCGGGCGGGCTTTGCCGCGGCGCAGGCGCCCTACGAAAAGGCGGCGCGCCAGGTGTTCGAGACGCTCGACAGGATCGACGCGCATCTTGGCGAACATGAATATCTCTGCCGAGATCAGTTCACCGAAGCCGACCTGCGTCTGTTTCCGACGCTGGCGCGGTTTGATGTGGCCTATCACTATGCTTTTCGGTGCAATCTGCGCAAGATTTCAGACTACGCCCATCTCTGGCCCTACGCCAAACGCATCTACGCCATGCCCGGTGTCGCACAAACAGTGCGCCTTGATATCTACAAACGCGGCTATTTCAGCGCGAGCGAGAAACGCAATCCGCTGGGGATCATCCCGATCGGGCCAACGGTTGACTGGTCATAACAGGGGTCGCGATCTGCCTTTCTATGCAGGCCGATACAGGTCATCTTCCTCGCCAGAGGGGTCCATGCCCAGTGCTTCCATCCCTGCTTCAAGATGATCCGACAAATGTGGTGACCCTTTGAGGTACTCTGCTGTCGGGATTGTCGCCTCGCGGGTGGCTGTCGCCAGCGCCTCGGACAGATCTTCGGGCTCAAAGCTGCCCCGCCCGACCCAAAAAACCGCAACCAGCCCGACTTTTTCATCATCTGTCAGCTGATCGACAAAGCCGTAAAACTCGTTCTCGGCGCGGTCCAGTTCGCGCGCAAGTATAATCACTTCGGCGACTTTATCGGCGGAAATTGGTAGCATGATAGCGCCCTCCTATAGCCTGATCATGGCGAAGCGTGGCACGGGTCGCCTTGATCTGGCGCAAGGCCTGTGCGTCACTTCTTGTCGCGTGCGGCTTTCTCTTCCTTGGTCAACTTGTTGTTCCAGACATTGTTGCTCAGACCAAGCTCTGCAGCCAACGGTTTCGTCTTGCCAACGCTGACCTTGCCGCCCTTGTTCAGAAATTCCTGAATAAGCGCATTATCGGTGTTTTCTTTAGGAACATGTTTCATACCCATGAACGTAGCGGAGTGGCGTGTTGCGGGCAATGGCTCTGGTTCGCACCGCATATGGCCAAAAAAACCCCGCCATCACATTGGATGGCGGGGGAAAAGTTAGTGCGCGCGGGCCGGTCCGATATTGGACAGGCTTGCCGCAGGCACCGGCGGTATCAACTTTGGTGAAACTTAGTGCTTCGCCATCTCTGAGCGGATCTGCTGGCGCAACAGATCAATGGGCACCTTTTGCCCGTCGCGTTTAAACTGCCAATAGGTCCAGCCGTTACAGCTTGGCGCACCTTCCAGATACGCTCCGACCTGATGGATTGATCCTTTGATGTCGTCACCGATCAACGTGCCATCGGCGCGGACCTTTGCTTTGTGACGACCATTCATGCTCCATAGTTCCTCACCGGGGCGCAGCATGCCGCGCTCGACCAGCACGCCGAACGCCACACGGGGTTCGGCACGTTTGGAGATGGAGACCTCCAGCGCCTCCTTGTCGAACTTGCGGGTGTTCCTGATGCGCTTTTCGGCCACCTTGCGGTAGGCCTCTTCGCGCTCGATCCCGATGAAATCGCGGCCCAGCATCTTTGCAACCGCGCCCGTGGTGCCAGTCCCGAAGAAGGGGTCAAGGACCACATCGCCGGGGTTAGTGGTGGCAACAAGGACGCGGTGCAGCAGAGATTGCGGTTTCTGCGTGGGATGCGCTTTTTCGCCTTGGTCATTCTTCAGCCGCTCATGGCCGGTGCAGATGGGCAGAACCCAGTCAGACCGCATCTGCACGCCCTCGTTGAGGGCCTTGAGCGCTTCGTAATTGAACGTGTATTTGCTGGCTTCCTCTTTCGAAGCCCAGATCAGCGTCTCATGGGCATTGGTCAGGCGCTTGCCTCGAAAGTTCGGCATCGGGTTGGATTTGCGCCACACGACATCGTTGAGAATCCAGAACCCCTGGTTCTGCAACTCAGCACCCATGCGGAAGACGTTGTGATAGCTGCCAATGACCCAGATCGCGCCATTGGGCTTGAGCAGCCGACGGGCGGCGGCCAGCCATTTTCTGGTGAATTCGTCATAGACTTTGAAGCTGTCGAACTGGTCCCATGCGTCATCGACGGCATCGACCTTGGAATTGTCGGGGCGATGCAGATCGCCCTTCAATTGCAGGTTATAGGGGGGGTCTGCGAAAATCAGGTCGACAGAACCAGCAGGCAGGCTGTTCATTACGTCGATGCAGTCGCCATCAACAATCGTATTGAGCGGGAGCGTCGAAACCCCCTTGGTTTTCGTATTGGTCGTCATAACTTGCCTCTAGCCCCGGCGGGTGTTCCGCTCTTTGGTTGAGCCCAATGTGAGTCAGAGGCGATTCAGTGTCAAAATCTTTATTGATTCAGTCACTTACGTTTCTATCTTGATACAAGATATTGTGGATCGGCTTGAACGAACGTCTATGGTGAACTGTTACTCCGAACTGCCTCAAGCCCAGTTTATGCTGGGCAGTCGGGTATCCAGCGTTCCTTTCCCAGCCATAGTGGGGATGCTGTTGCGCCAATGCCACCATGTGTCTGTCGCGCCACACTTTAGCCGCGATAGAGGCCGCCGCGATGCTCAGACTGCGCGCATCACCTTTCACCAAAACCTCAGCGGAAATGGCCAAATCGCGGGGGGTCATGTTACCGTCGATCAGCGCATGGTCAGCGGCTCGGGCCAGCCCGGCAATCGCACGGACCATCGCAATATGCGAGGCGCGCAGAATGTTATGGATATCAATCTCGGCAACCGTCGCCGCCGCGATCGAGACATCGGCGGCGTGCATCAATTCATCATAAAGCTGGTCGCGCCGAACCGCTGTCAGCTTCTTGCTGTCATTAAGGCCAGCAGGGATGTTCGCCGGATCAAGAATAACCGCGGCCGCCACAACTGGCCCCGCCAGCGGCCCGCGCCCCACCTCATCGACGCCAGCAACCTGCAAAAAGCCACGCCGATGCGCGGCCTTTTCAAAACTGAAATCGGGTTTTGTCATGGGGTCAGTGACCAGAACAATGGCGTCACTTCAAGTAAAAAAGGGGCAGAGAGCCATGACCTGCCTCTCTGCCCCGTCAGGGTGTTTGCCTTTTCGCGCCCTACTCAGCGTACTCAGTATCTGGTCAAACACCCAAGGTGGCGCGGCAACCGGGGCAGTGGAACCGCGCGTCGTGTCAGCGCCTTAACGGCGCCGATCAGACCGGTAGCCCTGTTCGCGCAGGCAAAACGGATCAAAGCCCCGGCGCGGGCCGTCAACTGTATAGAGACGCACGGCACAGCGCTCAGGCAGGGTGCTCACAAACTGATAGTTGCGCTCAAGGCAGCGCTTGCCAAAGAGGCGCTGGCTGCCAAATCTGGTTTCGACAGTGCGCAGGCACGACTGCGGCAGCGTGCGGCGGCTGTTGCGGCCACGTTGCTGTTGGCGACCGGGATTGGACCAGCGGTTCGTGCGGTCAATATCGCCCCACTGTCTGTTGTCACGGACAGGCGTTGTCTGGGTCGATCTCCGGTCGCTGTCGCGGTTTTGATCTATCGCAGCACCGATCACGGCAATCGCGGCCAGACCGACGATCAATTTGCCGACATCATTGCGGTTCATATTCTGGGCGTGAAGCGGTGAGGTGCCGGCGAAGGTCAGGGAAATCGCGGTGACCCCTGCGATGATTGACTTGAACATTTCTGCGTCCTTTCGGTTCGGGTGCCTTTTGGAGTGGCGATGAACCAAAATTGGGCCGAGTGATGCTTGCCAAACAATAACGGGGGATGGTTATGCGATTGCCATCGCGATAACATCCGGCGTTATTGAATATCAGAACGGCTTTGGATCACTTGGGGCGCATGAAACATCTTTCTTTCTCCTTCATGGCTCTGATGCTGAGCACAACCATTGCACAAGCCGCCTGCTACGCCGACTATAAGGCCAAGCAGGACGATCCTTTGCGACTTCACTATGGGGTGGCAGAGGTGCGCGGTGATTGTTCTGTCAGATCAGCCGAAGGCCAGCTGCGTGATCGCCTTGATGACGACGGTTGGCAGCTGTTGAATGTGCTGGGTGTCTTTGATGACGCTGGCCTTGAGGAAAGAAAGGAAAGCGCAGGTGAGTTCTTCCTCCGCTACTGAGGCGCGCGAAATTGGCAACAGGATTGTCGTCGCCGGGATCGCGGCGATTGTCCTGATCTTGGCAGTTGCGGCCGTGCTGCTTTTCATCAACCTGCCGGATGCCAACGCATTCAACATGCGCGTGGAACAGTTGTTTGTCGAAAACGACAATCTGACCAGCAACGCCGAGATCAAGCTGCTTGAAATTCTGGCAGGCTCCGGGACCGCTTTTTCCGACACGCTCGCGTCATACCGTTTCGTCATCTTCGTTTTGTTGATCTTTGCGACCGCCCTTTTGGTGGCCGCCGTTGCGTTTCTTGTGATGCTGATTGCACTGAACCGCCGGATGGGGCGGATTGAACGGCAAGGGATCGAGGTTAACTCGCTGACGATCAGTCGCGACCAGAAAGCGGTTTATCTGAACGACTTTGAATTCAAGCTGACCGATGCCGCGATTGAAACGCTCTCGGTTCTGGCTGAGGCGCGGATGGACGATGAAGTGCTGACCGGCGCTGAGATCGAAGGGGTCATATCCGGGCGGAGTGCGGCCGATTGTGATGAGGCGGCGGGGGCAACCCGTATCAAACGCCTGCGCGACACTTTGGGCAACCAGATGATGAGCGAACTTCTGGTCAAGAACATCGCCCGCAAAGGTTACGTGCTGGCGATCGACAAGGATGTCATTCGGATGATCTAGGCGTTAACGGCGCAGCGTATCGCCGACCGCAAGCTTGGGGTCCAACGTTATGGATGGGCCGCCCGGCACATCCCCGCCTGCATTCAACTGTGCAATAATCTGTGCTGCCTTGATCCCGATCTCTCGGCGGCAGGCATCCATCGTGGCCAGTTGCTGGGGCAGTCCTTCCAATAATTCAACGCCGTTAAAGCCCGCAAGGCCAATCTGCCCGGGCACGTCAACGCCTTGATCGCGAAGGTACAGCAAACCGCCCGCACCGATCATGTCGTTGGAGTAGTAAAGAAAATCGAGATCAGGGGTGCGTTCGATCATTTTCGCGGTCATCTCGCGGCCCTTGGCCAGCGCGGATCCGCCTGAATAGAACTCCTGGTCGGCGATCTCGATCCCGGCCTTTGCAAGCGTGCGCGTGAACCCTTCAAACCGTTTTCGCGCACGGTGATCCAGCGGCATCTTGGTGCCCATGAACCCGATGCGTTTGTACCCGGCGGCGATAATCTCTTCGGCCATTTTGCGCCCGGCGCGGCGATGTGAAATGCCAACACAATGGTCAATCGGTTCGCCGTCGGTATCCATGATTTCCACCACAGGAATACCGGCCTGTCGCAACATGGCCTGTGAGGCTTCGGAATGTTCCAACCCGGCAATAATGACGCCTGAGGGACGCCAGGACAGCATTTCAAACAGAACCTTTTCTTCCTTCTCCGGCAGATAGTCGGTCACGCCTACAACCGGCTGCAATGGGGTTTCTTCCAGCGTTTCGGAAATGCCCGAGAGCACCTCTGGAAACACCATATTACTGAGCGAGGGAATAATGACGGCGACGAGGTTCACGCGCTGCGAGGCAAGCGCACCGGCGATCTTGTTGGGCACATAGCCCAGCCGCTTGGCCGCTTCCTGCACCTTTTGCCGGGTCGCGGCACTCACGTCACCCTTGTTGCGCAAAACGCGGCTGACGGTCATTTCACTGACACCAGAAGCTTCGGAAACATCCCGCAGGGTCAATGGGCGTTTGAGCGTATTTGTCAAAAGAGGATTCCCGTCTGTCGTTTTCCCATTGTTAGCCGTGCTTGCGGCCAAAGGCCAGAACGGCATATCCGTTGCAACCTGTGGCCATGAGCTAGCCTATCTGCCAATGCTTCCTCTCGCCCCGGCGCCGAAAAGTCTGGGTTGCAGGTTCTGCCCACATCACTCTGGCCTGAGACGCTTTGACAAGTGATAGTACCCTCATCAAAAAACAAATAACGGGGGATTGGAGAATGGGTTTCTTTTCAGTGATCATCGCGGCGGTTGCCGCATTTGCGTTTGGCGCGGTCTACTACATGGTTTTGGCAAAACAATGGATGGCCGTGTCCGGTGTTGACGTCGGGTCGGATGGAAAACCGGCCAACAGCGGGAACCCTACACCTTACATCGTCTCATTTGTCTGCATCATCCTGGTTGCCGGCATGATGCGCCACAGCTTTGCCTTGTCGGGCGTTGAGACGTTTGGCAAAGGTCTGCTGTCAGGTCTGGGTATCGGGTTGTTCTTTATTGCACCGTGGATTTTCATCAACACCGGCTATTCCAGCAGGCCGTGGAAGCTTGCGGTGATCGACGCCGGCTATGCGGCAACCGCCGCGGCGATCATTGGCGGCGTCTTGACGTTGTTCTAAAAAAAGAAAGAGGGTCCGGTATGTCCCGAACCCTCTTTCACCCCGCGCGCTCTCGCTCCACCACGCGCAACTGAATTCTTGGTTCGGACCATTCTGATCCACGTTCCATCTTAAGGGGGCGGATCGAACAAGCGCAATCACCAAGCGCCTAGAATGTGATTCAAATTTGCCTTAACCGCCCCAGCACAACGCAAAACGCCCGCCGGATTGGCAGGCGCTTCATTCATGCTTTTTGTTCGGAATTAACCGTAGACTGATTCTTTGCCGAAATGCTTTGTCAGCATGTAATAAACCACTGCGCGGTATTTGTTGCGCTCGGACTGACCATAAGTGTCAAGGGCCGCACTAATGGCCGACTCCAGTTCCGGGCTGTCTTTCAGGCCCAGTTTTTTCATCAGAAAGTTGTTCTTCACGGTTTCAAGCTCTGCGGGCTGGCTGCCTGCCACTGTCGAGGCATCTGCATTGTAAATCGCGGGACCGCACCCGATCGTCACCTTCGTCAGAAGGTCCATGTCAGGCGTCATGCCACATTTATTTTTCAGGTCGTCCGCATACTTTGCAATCAAATCGTCTCTTTTACCCATGATATTGTCCCCGTTGTTTGTGTCTTTGTTTCAATGACGGCGCACCGCACCGTGGTGGGCGCACGTTAATGTGACAGCCCACGAGACGTAAAGAAAAAAGCCCATGTAGCGGCAATCTTTCGCTGCGTCGCTGGCCCGGCCCCTGCGCCAGTCAGCACGCTCAGTAGCGGTAATGCTCCGGCTTGTAGGGGCCGTCGACGGTGACGCCAATGTAATCGGCCTGCTCTTTCTTCAGTTCGGTCAGCTTAACGCCAATCCGGGCAAGGTGCAGACGGGCGACCTTTTCGTCCAGATGCTTGGGCAGGATATGCACACCAACGGCAAAAGCTGCACCATTGTTCCACAGTTCCATCTGCGCCAGCACCTGATTGGTGAAGGACGCAGACATCACAAAGGATGGATGCCCAGTTGCATTGCCAAGGTTCAGCAAGCGCCCCTCGGACAGCAGGATCAATCGGTTGCCCGAGGGCATTTCGATCATATCGACCTGTTCCTTGACGTTGGTCCACTTGTGGTTCTTCAACGCTGCAACCTGAATTTCATTGTCGAAATGGCCGATATTTCCGACAATCGCCATGTCCTTCATCTCGCGCATATGCTCGATGCGGATCACGTCTTTGTTGCCTGTGGTCGTGACAAAGATATCTGCGCTGTCCAGCACATCCTCCAGCACGACAACCTCAAACCCGTCCATCGCTGCCTGCAAGGCACAGATCGGATCGACCTCGGTTACCTTCACGCGCGCGCCGGCGCCGGACAGCGACGCGGCAGAGCCTTTGCCCACGTCGCCATAGCCGCAAACCACGGCAACCTTACCGGCCATCATCGTATCAGTCGCGCGGCGGATGCCATCCACCAGCGATTCCTTGCAGCCGTATTTGTTGTCGAACTTTGATTTGGTCACGCTGTCGTTGACGTTGATCGCGGGGAATGGCAGCTGCCCGTTCCTGTGCAGATCATACAGACGGTGAACGCCGGTTGTCGTTTCCTCTGACACGCCCTTGATTGCATCGCGGGTTTTGGTGAACCAGCCGGGGCTGGCGGCCATGCGCTTGGCGATCTGCACCTTGATTGCGGCTTCTTCTTCGGACTGGGGCACGGGAATGATATCTTCTCCCGCTTCCGCGCGCGCACCGAGCAGAACGTAAAGCGTCGCGTCGCCGCCATCATCCAGGATCAGGTTTGGCCCTTCGGGGAACATGAAGGATTGGTCAAGATAATCCCAATGCTCTTCCAGGGACTGGCCCTTGATCGCAAAGACCGGCGTGCCACCCGCAGCAATAGCCGCCGCCGCGTGATCTTGGGTCGAGAAAATGTTGCACGAGGCCCAGCGCACGTCCGCACCCAGCGCCACAAGCGTTTCAATCAACACCGCCGTCTGGATTGTCATGTGCAGCGAGCCGACGA
>Ga0316208_1000398_pt1 | contig 55206 bp, 49 predicted proteins | sample 3monopyrite_MG_FD_204944 | JGI IMG/M metagenome (GOLD analysis project Ga0316208, IMG submission 204944) | Microbial mat bacterial communities from mineral coupon in-situ incubated in ocean water Damariscotta River, Maine, United States -... | ecosystem: Environmental > Aquatic > Marine >... | reverse complement strand
CGGCTTCCTCAAGGCGTAACTGTGCTTTGTCCTGATCTATATATTTGGGTGCTTCATATTCCTGCACATGAATCCAGCGCTGATCGGCAGATTCTGCATTTTGATAGATATCTATGGCCATGGCGTATTCAGGAATGTCGGCGTCGTAGATACGGTAACAATGTATGTTTTCGCGTTTGAGCCAACGGCGCAAATGTTTAAGGTTTTTTTTGAGTCGATTGGCGAACATCTGAGCGCCATCGCTGGTTGTAGACGTGTTCAAAATATTTTGTCCGAGAAGTTATGTTGTTTTCAGCGCTGGCTAGTATGGGGCAGTATCGTGTGCTTGTCCTGTTTGCAATAAATATACTGTTGTCTGTTTGTGGCGTGTGTTTATTAAATCCGTGGCATTATTTGCTGTGATGCTGGAAAAATAAATATCAACTATATGATAGTAATGATTTTTTAGGAGAAATTTGGAAGAGTAATCGGGGTTTTTAGTTTATACCCGGCTAGAATTGAAAAAAAGCCTGCGTATTGCAAAATTCTATGTCTACACCTATAATCTGCCCTTCTTGGCTGAAGCATGTAGAATTCGCTCGCCAGGCTGGCCCCCAGATTGGGGGTTTTTCATAGGCAGGAATGACTGCCAGACAGGGCTGAATAAGAGCTGTGCTTTGTAAAACGAGTGCAGCAAAAGATCAGCAGGATTTATGAAGTGGGCTATACGCCCACTTTTTATTTTGGGTGATAGCAGAAATGCCACAAGCGCATGAAAATTTATATGTTCTGTTGGAACCGGTGGTTATGCAATTAGGCTTCGAGCTGGCAGGCATTGAATACCTGTCACAGGGTAATGGCTCGATGTTGAGAATATATATAGATAATGAAGACGGCGTTAACGTTGACGATTGCGGGCTGGTGAGCAAGCAGATTAGTGCACTGCTTGATGTAGAAGACACCATTAGGGAGCACTACACACTTGAAGTGTCGTCTCCCGGCTTGGATCGTTTGTTATTTAAAAAGCAGCACTACGAACGTTTCGTAGGTAGTGATGTGAAAGTTCGCCTGCGCATGCCGCTAGATGGTAGGCGAAATTTTAAAGGTGAAATTATTGCCTGTGAAGGTGATGATGTCATCGTCGAAGTTGATGGCGAACAGTATCCGCTGGCTATAGATAATATAGACAAAGCCAGATTGGTAGTGGAAGTTTGAAATGTTGGTTTACATTAATATGTTGGCTGAGAGTGTTTGCAGAGGCTTAATGAGATGAGTAAAGAGATACTATTTGTTATTGATTCCGTGTCAAATGAACGGGGCATCGAAAAAGAAGTTATTGTCGCTGCGATTGAGGCGGCACTGGCGGCGGCTGCAAAAAAACGTCACGAAGCCGAAAGTGATATTCGTGTTTGCATTGATCTGGAAACAGGTGATTATGAAACGTTTCGTCGCTGGAAGGTTGTGTCTGACCAAGATTTTGCAGACGCAGAGGAAGATAGCTTTGAAGCCGCTCATATTATGTTGAGTAAAGCATTAATAAAAGATGAAAACCTGGCGATTGATGATTATATAGAAACTCCCGTTGAATCGATGGCGTTTGGCCGTATTGCTGCGCAAGCTGCCAAACAGGTCATTATTCAAAAAGTGCGTGAAGCGGAACGTGCTCAGGTTGTTGAGCAATACGAAGGTCGTGTTGGTGAATTATTGTCCGGTACGGTTAAGCGCATTGATCGCGGAAATATCATTATTGATCTCGGTTCAAATGCTGAGGCGGTTGTTCTGCGTGAAGATATTATTCCACGTGAAGCGGTGCGCACTGGTGATCGTCTGCGCGGTTTTTTGCGTGAGGTGAAGTCCGAAGTTCGTGGCCCGCAGTTATTTATGAGTCGTGTTGCGCCTGATTTACTGATTGAGCTGTTCAAACTTGAAGTCCCTGAAGTAGGTGAAGGCATGATCGAGATACTTGGCGCTGCGCGTGATCCAGGTCTGCGTGCCAAAATTGCGGTTAAGACAAATGATTCACGCATCGACCCTGTTGGTGCCTGTGTAGGTATGCGCGGATCACGTGTGCAAAGTGTTTCCAATGAGTTGGGTGGTGAGCGCATTGACATTATTCTCTGGGATGAAAATCCAGCCCAGTTTGTTATCAACGCTATGTCGCCGGCTGAAGTTGAATCTATTGTTGTTGATGAAGAATCAAACAGCATGGATTTGGCGGTTGCAGAAGATCAGTTGTCTCAGGCGATCGGTCGTGGCGGACAGAATGTGAGATTGGCCAGCCAGCTAACCAGCTGGGAGCTCAATGTAATGACTGAGTCGCAGGCTGAAGAGAAAAGCGATGCCGAATCGCAGGTGATTCAGAAATTGTTTATGGAGCAACTCGATGTTGATGAGGAGATTGCAAATATCTTCGTTCAGGAAGGTTTTACCAGTATCGAAGAAATTGCTTACGTTCCTACCAAGGAGCTGATTGAAATTGAAGAGTTTGATGAGAATATCGTTCAGGAGTTGCGTGATCGCGCCCGTGATATTTTATTGACACGCGCTATTGCCAGCGAGGAGTCTCTTGGCGACTCTAAACCTGCTGATGATTTATTGAACCTTGAAGGTATGGATGAAGAGATGGCATTTCGTCTTGCCAATAAAGGCATCGTGACTCAGGAAGATTTGGCTGAACAGGCCGTTGATGATGTCATTGAGATCGAAGGGATGGACGAGGCGCTTGCAAGCAAATTAATTATGAAGGCACGCGAGCCCTGGTTTGCAGAAGAAGCTTAGAGTTAACTGAACATAACAGTACCGGATTAATATGTCTGAAGTCACAGTAAAACAGCTAGCAGAAGTAGTAGGTATTCAAGTCGATCGACTGTTGGTGCAGTTGAATGAAGCCGGTTTGGGCGAGAGAACGGCTGAAGAAGTCATCTCTGATGAAGACAAAATTGTCTTGCTTAGTTTCTTGCGAAATAGCCACGGTAAAGAAGATGACTCATCGGGTAAAACCGAAAAGAAAAAAATTACATTGCGTCGTAAGACAGTTAGTGAGCTGAAACAATCTGGGTCACAGCGTGGAACAGCATCAAAAAAAGTTACGGTAGAAGTACGAAAAAAACGCACTTATGCTTTGCGCAAAGATATTGCTGATGAAGAAGCGGCTAAGCGTGAAGAGGAAGAAAAGGTTGAAGTGCTGAAGCGTGAAGCGGAAGAAAAAATTCAGCGTGCAGATGAAGAAAAACGCCAGCAGGAAGCCGCGGCTGTAGAAGCAGCCAAGGCGGCTGAAGAAGCAGCCAAGGTGGCGGCAGAAGCGGCGAAGGCGGATGCAGCGGCTGCTGCAAAGGCAACTGTAGCGCCGGCTCCTGAGTCTGAGACACCTAGCTCAGATCAAAAAGGTAATAAAAAACGTAAAGACAAAGATCGTCAGCAGGATCGCGGCGATACACGTTATGGTCGTAAAGAGTTGCATGTTGCTGCGGGCAATAAACCTGGCCGTCGTCGTAGCAAGAAAAAAGTTAAATCCAGGGTTGCGACAACCAGTACGGGTCAGCATGGTTTTGAAATGCCAACTGAGCCAGTTGTCAAAGAAGTTAGCATTCCTGAGACCATTACCGTCGCTGAACTCGCACAGAAAATGTCGATCAAGGCAGCTGAAGTTATTAAGGTGATGATGAATCTTGGCACTATGGTGACGATTAATCAGGTGCTTGATCAGGGAACAGCGGCCTTAGTTGTTGAAGAGTTGGGCCACATGCCGAAGAGCATTCAGGAAAACCAGGTCGAAGATGAACTGGTTATTGAAGCTGAAGAAGGTGAGCTTGTTCCCAGAGCGCCTGTGGTTACAATCATGGGTCATGTTGATCACGGTAAAACGTCATTACTTGATTTTATTCGTCGTACAAAAGTTGCTTCGGGTGAAGCAGGTGGCATTACTCAGCATATGGGTGCCTACCATGTTGAAACCGAAAAAGGCATGATCTCTTTTCTTGATACGCCGGGGCATGCTGCCTTTACTGCAATGCGTGCGCGTGGTGCTGAAGTGACTGACATCGTGATTTTAATTGTTGCTGCTGATGATGGCGTGAAGCCGCAAACGCAAGAAGCTATTCAGCATGCGAAAGCGGCAGGTGTTCCGATGATTGTTGCGATAAACAAAATTGATAAAACTGAGGCGGATATAGATCGCGTCAAGCAAGAACTGAGTAAATTTGAAATCATCCCTGAAGATTGGGGCGGTGAAAGTATGTTTTTTAATGTTTCCGCGAAAAGTGGCGAAGGCATTGATGACTTGCTAGACGGTATTTTACTTCAGTCTGAAGTGATGGAATTGACTGCTGTTAAAGATTGCTCAGCCAGAGGAGCGGTAATTGAATCAACTTTGGATAAAGGACGCGGCCCTGTCGCCACAATTCTTGTTCAAGCGGGTACTTTACGTAAAGGCGATATGATTTTGGTTGGCCAGGAGTATGGTCGCGTGCGTGCGATTCTGGATGAATCCGGCAAACAAATTAACGAAGCCGGACCTTCCATGCCGGTTGTTATTCTTGGTTTATCGGGTGTGCCTAATGCGGGTGATGAAGCGACAGTGCTGGCGAATGAACGCAAAGCACGCGAGATTGCATTGTTTCGTCAGGGCAAGCACCGTGATGTCAAAATGGCACGACAAAAAGCAGCGAAGCTTGAAGATGTATTCTCTCAGATGAGTGCTGACAAAGTTGATTACCTTAATATATTGGTGAAAGCCGATGTGCAGGGTTCCATTGAAGCATTGACTGAGGCGTTGACGAAATTATCGACAGAAGAAGTGGCTGTTAAGATTGTTGCCAGTGGCGTGGGTGGCATCACTGAGTCTGATATTAATTTGGCTGTTGCATCCACCGCGGTGGTGATTGGTTTTAATGTTCGTGCTGATGCTTCTGCTCGTCGTCAGGCTGAAAGTGAGGGCGTTGATCTTAATTATTACAGTGTTATTTATGACGCTATTGATGAGATTAAACAAGCCTTGTCCGGTATGTTGACGCCTGAGGTGAGAGAGCAGATTGTGGGTCTTGCTGAAGTTCGAGATGTGTTCCGTTCGCCGAAATTTGGTGATGTTGCCGGTTGTCTGGTTACGGAAGGCAGTGTGAAACGCAACAATCCGATTCGTGTGCTGCGTGAAAATATAGTTATCTACGAAGGTGAGTTAGAATCACTGCGTCGCTTTAAAGACGATGTCAATGAAGTGAAGGCGGGAACAGAATGTGGTATTGCCGTACGCAACTACACTGATGTCAGAGCTGGTGATCAGATTGAAGTATTCGAACGCGTTGAGGTTCAACGTAAGCTTTAATTGTATTCTGGAACCGACTGATAAAGGCATATCAATAGATGGCTAGAGAGTACAGCCGTACACTGCGCATTGGAAAGTTGATTCAACGCGAATTGGCACAGTTGATTCAGGGTGAAATAAAGGATCCGCGCGTAGGTATGGTGACGGTATCAGATGTAGAAGTGACCGCTGATCTTGCTCATGCCAAAATATATATCACTGTATTAGGTAAATCTGATAGCGAAGAATCATTAGCTGTGTTAAATCGTGCGGCCGGTTTTTTGAAACGTGAGCTGTCGCGTCGTCTTATCATGCGCGCGATGCCATCACTTAAATTTGTTTATGACGACACTTTAGATAAGGCAAACCGCGTTAGTGAATTGATTAATTCTTCTCCTAAATCAGAAGAAAAAAAGGACAGTTAAAGTGGGAAGACGCCGACGTCAAAATGGCCGAAAGGTTAACGGTATTTTATTGTTGGATAAGCCTTTGGGCATCACCTCTAATGCAGCTTTGCAACGAGTGAAAACCTTGTTTAATGCTCAAAAAGCAGGGCACACCGGTAGTCTTGACCCTTTGGCGACGGGACTATTGCCGATTTGTTTTGGTGAAGCAACAAAGATGTCGAGCTTCTTGCTTGATGCAGATAAGTCTTATCAGGTTGTTGTAAAACTGGGCGTGAAGACGACAACTGGCGATGCCGAAGGTGATGTGGTTTCGCAATGCGAAGACGTAAATGTAACCCAAAAACAGCTTGATGAAGTGCTGTCAGAGTTCGCGGGAACGATTGAACAAATCCCGCCTATGTACTCTGCGCTTAAACAGAATGGCCAGCCGCTTTATAAGTTGGCACGTCAGGGAATTGAGGTTGAGCGTAAACCTCGCCAGGTTAGTATTCACGAATTGAATGTCATTAGTTTTCAGGATGATCTTCTGGAAATATATGTGCGTTGTTCAAAAGGCACTTACATTCGTACTTTGGCAGAAGATATTGGTGAGCAGTTGGGTTGTGGTGCACATGTGGCTGAATTACGACGTACCAGCGTGGCAGCGTTTGATGGAAATAAAATGTTGACGCTGGAACAGTTAGAAACAATGTTGCACGAGCATGGGTTTGATACTTTGGATGAATCTTTGTTGCCCATTGACAGTAGTTTGGTGCAATGGCCGGAAATTAAATTGACGGATGACGTCGCATATTTCCTGAAAAAAGGTCAGGCAGTTTTGGTTCCAAAGGCACCAACACAGGGCTGGGTAAGAATTTATGCGGGTCAGGAACGCTTCCTTGGTGTCGGTTGTATCCTTGATGATGGCCGAGTCGCACCAAAAAGACTGGTTAATATGTAATATTTGTAATAAATAGTAGAATTTTTAGGGTTTTGGGTCGATTTGTCTTGTCACTGCGGTATGTAAAAAGATAAAATACGTCCCTATTTTATGGCTAATGATGCGAGATTGAGAAAGTTATGGGGCTTAACAACGAACAAAAAACACAGGTAGTCAACGATTATCAACGCGGCGCGGCCGATACAGGTTCACCGGAAGTACAGGTGGCATTACTATCAGCTCGAATTGATCAGTTGTCAGGACATTTCAAAGAACACATTCATGATCACCACTCCCGTCAGGGTTTGCTGAGAATGGTTAGCAGTCGTAGAAAGTTACTCGACTACTTGCGTAAAAAGGATGCATCGCGCTATCAGAAGCTGATTGCAAGTCTTGGTCTACGCAGATAATAATTTTGTGTCTTACGTGCCGGTCAAAGAATGGCTGGTAATGTAATGCATGTCTTTTCATATCCGGCGCTTGCCGCCAGTCAAATTTGCCTCTTAAGGAATTGTTAACGTGACAGCTATAAAAAAAGTCGTCCAGTACGGTGATCATACTATTACCATTGAAAGCGGAGAAATAGCACGCCAGACATCAGGTGCGGTTATTGTGAGTATGGGTGATACCTCAGTATTGGTCACCGTGGTTGGGAAAAAAGTGGCTGAAGAAGGCCGTGATTTTTTTCCGTTAACAGTTAACTATCAGGAACGCACCTACGCTGCGGGTAAAATCCCCGGCGGTTTCTTTAAGCGTGAAGGACGCCCAAGCGAGAAAGAGACATTAACCTGTCGTTTGATTGATCGTCCAATGCGGCCTTTGTTTCCAAAAGGCTTTACTAACGAAGTTCAGATTATCGCGACAGTGATGTCGTTGGATAAGGAAATTAACCCAGATCTACCGGCAATCATCGGTGCATCTGCGGCCACCGCAATTTCAGGTATCCCTTTTAACGGCCCGATAGCGGTTGCTCGTGTCGGTTATAAAGACGGAAATTATCTGCTTAATCCAAATGTAAGTGATTTGGAAGGCTCTGATCTTGATCTCGTTGTTTCAGGTACTGAAGGTGCCGTGTTGATGGTTGAGTCTGAAGCGAATGAATTATCTGAAGAGGTAATGCTCGGCGCCGTCATGTTTGGTCATGAGCAGCAGCAAGTTATTATTCAGGCCATTAAGGATTTTGCAGCCGAGATGGCAGTTACATCTTGGGATTGGCAGGCAGCAAGTGTAGATGAAGCATTGATTGCAGCCGTTGCTGAGCAGGGCGCCACTTCAGTGGCTGAAGCCTATAGCATTCAGGATAAGATGGCGCGTCAGGATAAACTGGCTTTGATTCGTGCTGATATCGTTGAGGGTTTGGGCGGTGACAGTGACGAACCGCGCTGGTCGAAAAGTGACATTAAAGATGCGATTTCCAAGTTAGAAAAAAAGGTTGTTCGTACGCAGATTATTGATGGTAAACCGCGCATCGATGGACGCGATAACAGTACTGTTCGCGCCATTAATGTTCGTGTTGGTGTATTGCCACGCACTCATGGGTCTGCATTGTTCACCCGTGGTGAGACGCAGGCTATTGTTGTTACCACGTTGGGTACAGAACGTGATGCGCAGATTATTGATGCGATTGAAGGTGAGCGTAAAGACCCATTCATGTTTCATTATAATTTCCCTCCTTATTCAGTAGGTGAAACCGGTTTTGTTGGTAGTCCGAAACGTCGTGAAATTGGCCATGGCCGTTTAGCTAAGCGTGGTGTGGCTGCGATGATGCCGAGCATGGAAGAATTCCCGTACGTGATTCGTGTTGTTTCTGAAATTACTGAATCAAATGGTTCCAGCTCGATGGCTTCTGTTTGTGGCGCAAGTTTATCGCTGATGGATGCAGGTGTGCCGATTAAAGCACCGGTTGCAGGCATCGCGATGGGCCTTATTAAAGAAGGAGATAAGAGTGCGGTATTAAGCGATATCCTCGGTGATGAAGATCATTTGGGTGATATGGACTTTAAGGTGGCCGGTAGCAAAGCAGGTATCACAGCGTTACAGATGGATATCAAGATTGACGGTATTACCCGTGACATTATGGTTGTTGCACTTGACCAAGCTAAAGAAGGTCGTATTCATATTTTAGGTGAAATGGAAAAAGTGATTTCTGATTCACGTTCTGATATTTCTGAGCATGCACCACGTATTATTTCTATCAAAATCAACCCTGAAAAAATACGTGACATTATTGGTAAAGGTGGTGCAACAATCCGTGCTTTGACCGAAGAAACGGGTGCTACCATCGATATCTCTGATGACGGTACAGTTAAAATTGCTTCTGTTGACGGTGAAGCCGGTGAAGAAGCACTACGTCGCGTTAAGCAGCTGACAGCTGAAGTTGAAGTGGGCACAATTTATGAAGGACGTGTTGCCAAATTAATGGACTTCGGTGCATTTGTTACGGTGCTGCCTGGTAAAGATGGCCTTGTTCATATTTCTCAGATTTCTGAAGAGCGTGTTGAGAATGTCAGCGACAAGTTATCTGAAGGTGATGTTGTGAAAGTTAAAGTACTGGAAATCGATAAGCAGGGTAGAATTAGACTGAGCATGAAAGCAGTCGATGCAGCTTGAGTTTTTAATTCAGAGCTAAATAAAAAGGGGCCTTTCAGGCCCCTTTTTTGTGAATTCTTATTGGCAGGCCTGCATCGGTAGGCTGTCGAACTCATCAAGATATTTTCTCATTGCCATAAAAAACAGCGTATTGTCGCTTTGGTTGGCACTATCGAATTCGATGCCCATTGCACTGCCGCTGTGCTGGCTGTCACACCACATTACAGTACCGTCAATCTGCATGCTAAAGCCATCAGAGCTGTAGTTGAGCATAACTCTCTCGCCCTCATTGAATCCTTCTGAAATTTCTAGCCCCATTCCTGAAATGGAAACATCACGAACATTTTCGATAGGGTGGATTTGACCAGAGTGTTCTATATAAAACTGATTGTCTCCATGAGCCATGTTGATACCTAAACGGTCATTTAGACGTTGATCTTCGTTGCTCATTGTTCTCTCCCTTCTGTATTGGATGGGCTAGTTGCCCTGATGTGTATGGCTTTATATGCTGCTATTAAATGAGTGTATCGTAGGCTTGATAATATTCTTGAATAATCCTGTGTATTTGGGGAGATGGCACGCAAAATGATTCATTGCTAATAGAAATTAACGGTGTGGTAAATGAAAAAAAGTCTGTTAAAATTAATAGCTTAATTATGCTTATATAGGATTGTGAAGGTTTCGTTCTAAACTACTGTTTAAACGAAAGGTATTTTGAAGCTTCTATACAGGCTGCTATTTATAATAGTGTTTTTCAGGATAATACATAAAAAATGATTGACGATTTCCCAAGAATCAAGCGCTTACCTCCGTATGTCTTCAATATAGTTAATGATTTGAAGGCTAAGGCGCGAGCGCGAGGTGAGGATATCATCGATTTTGGTATGGGTAACCCAGACCAGCCCACTCCTCAGCATATTGTTGATAAGTTGGCGGAAGCTGCGCAACGTGGTGATACACATCGCTATTCGTTGTCGAGGGGGATTCCGCGTTTGCGACGCGCGATCTGTAATTGGTATAAAACGCGTTTTGATGTGGATCTCGATTTTGAAAGTGAGGCGATTGTCACCATAGGTTCAAAAGAGGGCTTGGCTCATTTGGCGTTAGCAACGGTAGGGCCCGGAGATGCCGTGTTAGTGCCTAGTCCGGCTTATCCAATTCACCCTTACGGTTTTGTTATTTCTGGTGCGGATATTCGTCATGTACCGATGGTTGAAGGCATCGATTTTTTTGCTGAGCTTGAAAAAGCGATTAAAGACAGCTGGCCTAAACCAAAAATGCTGGTGTTGAATTTCCCTGGAAATCCTACGGCGCAATGTGTTGATTTGGCATTCTTTGAGAAAACGGTTGCCATTGCTAAAGAGTATGGCATTTGGGTGGTTCATGATTTGGCCTATGCGGATATTACTTTTGATGGTTATAAGGCCCCCTCAATTCTGGAAGTTGAAGGTGCAAAAGATATCGCAGTTGAGTCTTATAGCCTTTCAAAAAGTTATAACATGCCGGGTTGGCGGGTAGGTTTCATGTGTGGTAATCCAATCTTGATTGCGGCGCTGGCGCGTATCAAGTCCTATTTGGATTACGGCATGTTTACACCCATTCAAATCGCTGCGATTACGGCGCTTGAAGGACCTCAGGATTGTGTGCGAGAGATTACCGAGCTTTACCGTATACGACGTGATACCCTCTGCGATGGTTTGGATTCGATCGGATGGAGTGTTAAAAAGCCAAAGGCTACGATGTTTGTCTGGGCGAAGATTCCCGAGCAATATCAACATCTAGGCTCACTGGAGTTTGCCAAGAAATTACTTGAAGAAGCCAAGGTAGCTGTTTCACCTGGCATTGGTTTTGGTGATTACGGAGATGACCACGTACGCTTTAGTTTGATTGAAAACGAACATCGAACACGCCAGGCCATTCGTGGTTTGCGTCACATGTTTAAGAAAGATAATAACAGTAATGTCGTTGTAGGAGTGAAACATTGAGTCCTGTGAAAGTTGGATTGTTGGGTTTGGGAACGGTCGGTGGTGGCACGGCAAATGTGCTGGTGCGCAATGCCGAGGAAATTGCTCGGCGAGTGGGGCGAGAAATAAAAATTGTTCAAGCGGCCGCCCGCGAAACGTTATTTCCAGGCGTGAATACAGACAGTTTTGAACTCTGTGATGATGCTTTTAAAGTAGTCAGCAATCCTGAAATTGATATTGTCATTGAGTTAATTGGTGGTTATGAACCGGCACGTGAATTAGTGCTGCAGGCGATTGCCAATGGCAAGCATGTTGTGACGGCCAACAAAGCATTGATTGCTAAGCATGGCAATGAGATTTTTGCAGCGGCAAGTGAAAAAGGTGTGATGGTGGCTTTTGAAGCGGCTGTTGCGGGTGGTATTCCTATTATCAAGGCACTGCGTGAAGGACTGGCCGCAAATCGAATTAACTGGATAGCTGGCATCATCAACGGTACGGGTAATTTTATTCTTACCGAAATGGGTGATAAAGGGCGTGATTTTCCAGATGTGTTGGCTGAGGCACAGGCGTTAGGTTATGCCGAAGCAGATCCAACTTTTGATGTTGAAGGCATCGACGCCGCGCATAAATTAGCCATTCTGTGCTCACTGGCTTTTGGAGTGCCATTGCAATTTGATAAGGTTTTTACAGTGGGCATCAGCCAGATTACGCAGGAAGATGTTGTTTATGCCGAGGAGTTGGGTTATCGCATTAAACATTTGGGCATTACCCGTCGTACTGAAAAAGGGATTGAGCTACGTGTGCATCCTACCTTGATTCCTGATCGGCGCTTGATTGCAAATGTGGATGGCGTAATGAACGCTGTGCTCGTGCACGGAGATGCTGTTGGGCCAACATTATATTACGGAGCCGGAGCTGGAGCAGAACCGACAGCCTCGGCAGTTGTCGCAGATGTCATTGATATCGCAAGGGTGCTAACTTCAGATCCTGATAATCGGGTGCCACATTTAGCTTTTCAGTCGGATGCCTTGAGTGATGATCAAATATTACCAATGGACGAAGTTGAAACAGCCTATTATTTACGCATGAAAGCGCTTGATCGCTCCGGCGTATTAGCAGATGTGACACGTATTCTGGCTGATCAAGGGATAAGCATCGAAGCAATGCTGCAGAAGGATCCTGTTGGTGAAAGTCATGCATCGATTATTATGCTGACACATCGAGTACTTGAAAAGAATATGAACGAGGCTATCAGTCGTATTGAAGCACTGGATAGTATTTCTGAAAATGTAATTCGTATTCGAGTCGAAACACTCGACAGTTAATTTATAAATTTAGTGTGTAACACAGTGTGTTGCACTGATTAGAACAGAGGAATTAAAAATGCCATTTCGTTCACGTTATACCGGCTTGATTGATCGTTACCGCGACCGCTTACCGGTGCACGATGATACGCGAATTATCAGTCTTGGTGAAGGCAATACACCGCTTATCAAACTGAAAAATATTCCAGACATCCTGCGTACTGATGTGGATATTTACGTTAAATACGAAGGGCTAAACCCGACCGGTTCGTTTAAAGATCGTGGTATGACAATGGCCGTTACTAAAGCGGTTGAAGAGGGCAGTGAAGCAATTATTTGTGCCTCAACCGGTAACACGTCCGCATCGGCTGCAGCGTATGCTGCGCGCGCGGGCATCACCGCTTTTGTATTGATACCTGAAGGAAAGATTGCTTTGGGCAAGCTTGCGCAGGCGATGATGCACGGTGCAACCGTGATACAGATTAAAGGCAACTTTGATGACGGCATGCAATTGGTCAAAGAAGTCGCTGAAGAAGCCCCCGTATCAATTGTAAATTCAATTAACCCTTTCCGTTTGCAAGGCCAAAAAACTGCAGCCTTTGAGATTATCGAAGAGCTTGGTATGGCACCGGATTACCACTGCCTTCCTGTTGGCAATGCCGGTAATATTTCTGCCTACTGGATGGGATATAACGAATACCGTGAGCATGGAATTGTAAACAGTACCCCTGTTATGGCAGGGTATCAGGCCAGTGGCGCTGCACCTTTTCTGCGTGGTGAAATGGTCGAAAACCCTGAAACGGTTGCTACGGCAATTCGTATTGGGCACCCGCAAAGTTGGGATAAAGCTTGGGCGGCACAGAAAGAATCAAAAGGATGGTTTGATGAATTCAGCGACGACGATATCCTTGCCGCACAGAAATTACTCGCAGAAAAAGAAGGCATCTTTTGTGAGCCAGCGTCGGCAATATCACTTGCTGGCGCAATGAGAGATATCAAGAGCGGGAAAATAGTAAATGCCAGTAAAGTTGCCTGCACATTGACCGGCCATGGATTGAAAGACCCTGATACAGCGATCAAGCAATCATTGACACCTATGATGACTGTTGATGCCACGCTTGATTCCGTTAAGAAAGCTATTCTGGATAATATGTCGGCTTAAAAATAAGTGAGTGTTTAATGATTGACTCTATTCAACGTGTTAAACAGGAATTTTATGATTTACTTTCACAAGACGGTACGGAAATAGAAGTATTCGAACTACCGGAAAACTGTTCAGTTGCTAATGATGCTTATATTGTAAAAGGTCTTGGCTACGTTGTGATTCTGGCAAGCTCGGAAAATCCAGGAGAATGGGAGTTTGAAGAATCGTTAGAGAGTGATTTAAATAGTCTTTGCCAGAATCATCAGCAAAAAGTGTACTATGTTTTTCTTATTGTTCGGCAAGATGGTCGTGGTGCGAATGGTTATATCGTGTCAGACTTTAATGACAAACCTGTAAAAAAACCATTTGAAGTGCTTGACGGAAAATATAGAGTAAAAGAAAAGCGCAATTTTGATTCGTTACGTCTATTGTTGTCCACGGATAAAATTGTAAATATATTGTTACGCAATAAAAGTTAATTTCTCTTTTTTCAACATGAACATATTGATGAGTCATGATTGCTAAATTGAAACAATGTATAAATAAATCTTTTTTACAGTTGGTTACTATTCTACTGCTGATTATCCCTCTAACGCTTCTTTTCGTTGCATGTGCCCCCACAGGCGGTGATAGCTTCTATAAAGTTGAACGCTTTGAACAAGCGGCAGATCTCTATATTAAAGAGGCAGAAGAGGGTGATCTAGAAAAAATGTTGCAACTTGCCGTGATGTATTCCAGCGGAAAAATCAATTATCAACGCAATTATGTTCAGGCTGCGTATTGGTATGAAAAAGCAGCGGGTCTTGGCGAGGTGAATGCGATGCATGAACTGGCGTTCATTTATGAATATGGGCAAGGAAAAGTAGAGCAAGATTTAGATAAGGCGATAGAGTGGTATTTGCGAGCGGCAGCTAATAACCATGCCTATTCCCAGTATCGTCTCGCAAGCAGTTATGCAAAACGAGATGCAGATGAAAATGATGCTGTTGAAGCGTACCGTTGGTTTTTAGTAGCAGAAAATTCTGCTCAAAGCTGCGCTAATGAAAAACAGTGTCAGATTGTTTTAGACGATTTGTTTAATTATAAGTGGGCGCTGGAAAAACGTCTGTCCAAAGCACAATTTACAACTGCGAAGCAGCTGGTAGTGCCATAACTTCTATTAAGCTTGGCTTAAGCTCGGACTGAAAACAACACGGTTTTTTCCTTCTAGTTTCCCTGTATACAGCGCTTTATCTGCTTCGTTAATGCAATCATTGATATCGTGGTTTTGACTGTAGCAGGATAAGCCAAACGTCATTGTAATCGGCGGATATGCTTGACTGCGATATTCATAAGTAAGAGATGCAATGCTCTCCCTTAATCTGTCGGTTAACAGTAATCCTTCTTCTGCCGAGGTATCGGGGAGTAATATTATAAATTCTTCACCTCCCCAACGAGCTAATCTATCATTTTTTCGGACCGAGTTTTGTAATGCGGCAGCTACATTAGATAGGACATGATCGCCGTATTCATGCCCGTAGCCGTCATTGAGCTTCTTGAAATTATCGATATCACACAAAACGACTAATAAAGATTGATGTAAAAGATTGGCTTGTTTTACTTCTTTTTTTAGATGCAAAGCCATCGCATGACGGTTATTTATTTTAGTGAGTTGATCTGTGTTAGCCAGTGTTTCAGCTTTCTCCTGTGCATCACGCAATTTATTTTCAGATTTTTCAGCAGCTTCACTGTAGTAGTAGCCGATGCAAGAGTAGATGACAATGGTTGTTATGGTGTTAGCAAAGAGGAATATTTCACTAATAAAACTTTCAGAGTTGATTATGCCTAGATGTGAATTATGATAGCTAGAGAACATCATAAAAAAAGAAGCGCTGAGTCCAGCTGCAGCAATTATTTTTGGTCTAATGTTACAGCAGGTGTTGAAAAATATAATCGGTGCTAACACGAGTATATGTTGGTAAAAACCAGCCTCCCAGCCAAGATAATAGGTCGCTAACCAGCTATGTATGTTCACCTCAATATACATAATAAAAAATGCGATATTGTGACGAGCCTTGCGGTTGAGAACAAAGCAAGTGGAAAAAGCAAAAATACTGATAACGTTGTACACTAGTAAAACGTCGGCACCGAGTGTATAGAGCGTTGGAAGAAGCAAAAAATGAGCTAGTGTACCGATACCATATATATAATCCATCACCGTGAAGAAGCGATAGTTAGAAGCATTATTTTGCTTCTTATCAGTTAAATTTCTGAGATAATCCATCATCATCTTTATTGGTGCCGTTAGATTTTTTATTATGGGGTGCTGATTGGTCAGCCTGTAGTGGCGGGATTAGCCGTATTCCCCCTCATTATTGGTAATGTTATCTATCGGCGCTCTCTTTTTAAGGCTTAATATAAATCTGATCGATACGATATAAGTGGATGGATACAAACAGAAATTTTATTTTCACATGTTCTGGTCATGTTGCATTGACATGCTAGAATGCGGTTAAAGCAAGAAATACGAAGAAAACGATGATGACTAATTTTGAAACTCTTTTGAGAAAACGTATTCTCATTCTTGATGGCGCCATGGGAACAATGATTCAGCGCCATAAATTTGAAGAAGAGGATTACCGCGGTTCACGGTTTGCAGATCATGGTTGTGACCTCAAAGGTAATAATGATCTGCTGGTATTAACTCAGCCAGATATTATTCGTGATATTCATACCGCCTACCTGGAAGCGGGTGCGGATATTATTGAAACCAATACGTTTAATTCGACGTCCATTGCTCAAGCAGACTATAAACTTGAGTCAATCGTTGCTGAGTTGAATGTAGAGGCGGCGAAGGTTGCACGTGAAGCAGCAGACCGAATGACTGCACGTACACCAGATAAACCGCGTTTTGTTGCTGGGGTTATTGGGCCTACGAATCGTACCGCATCGATATCTCCTGATGTAAACAATCCCGGTTTTAGAAATGTTTCTTTTGATGAGTTAGTGACTGCATTTAGTGAAGCAGCGAATGGCCTAATGGATGGCGGTGCCGATTTATTATTGGTAGAAACAATATTTGATACATTGAATGCGAAAGCGGCATTATTTGCTATCGAACAGGTGTTTGACGAGCGTGGTGCACGTTTGCCGGTGATGATTTCTGGCACGATCACAGATGCCAGTGGGCGAACATTGTCCGGGCAAACAGCCGAAGCATTTTGGAATTCTTTGAAACATATTAAGCCGATAAGTATTGGTTTGAACTGTGCGCTGGGACCAAAAGAATTACGTCAGTATGTGGAAGAGCTTTCTAATATCGCTGATGTCTATGTCAGCGCACATCCTAACGCCGGTTTGCCAAATGAATTCGGTGGCTATGATGAAACACCGGAAGACATGGTCGAAGAAATTTATGAGTGGGCGACAAGTGGGTTTCTAAACATTATTGGTGGCTGTTGTGGTACATCGCCAGATCATATAAAAGCCATTGCCGCCAGCGTAGAAAAAATAGCGCCACGTAAAATCCCCACTATAGAAACCAAGTGTCGCCTCAGCGGGCTTGAACCGTTCCATATTAGTCATGATTCGTTGTATGTAAACGTAGGAGAGCGTACCAATGTAACCGGGTCAGCGCGCTTTAAAAAATTAATTCTTGAAGGCGACTATGAAGCTGCATTGGATGTCGCTCGGCAGCAGGTTGATAACGGCGCTCAGGTGATTGATATCAACATGGATGAAGGTATGCTGGATGGTGAAGAGGCGATGGGAACGTTTCTTAACCTGATTGCATCAGAGCCAGATATTTCACGTGTGCCTATTATGATTGACTCATCAAAATGGCACATCATTGAAACTGGACTGAAATGTATTCAGGGGAAAGGGATTGTCAATTCTATCAGTCTTAAAGAAGGTGAAGAAACCTTTGTCCACCATGCTCGCGTTATTCAACGTTACGGAGCAGCGGCCATCGTAATGGCCTTTGATGAGGAAGGCCAGGCCGATACAAAAGAAAGAAAAGTAGAGATTTGCACCCGTGCTTATAAAATTTTAACTGAGCAAGTTGGTTTTCCCCCTGAAGATATTATTTTTGATCCCAATATCTTTGCCGTCGCAACAGGTATAGATGAGCATAATAATTATGCAGTGGATTTCATTGAAGCGACTAGAATAATCAAACAAACATTGCCGCATGCTATGGTTTCCGGTGGTGTCAGCAATGTCTCATTTTCATTTCGCGGCAATAATTCTGTGCGCGAAGCGATTCATTCAGTTTTTCTTTATCATGCCATTAAGGCGGGCATGGACATGGGTATTGTGAATGCAGGTCAACTAGCTGTTTATGATGATTTGCCTCAAGAGTTAAGGACTGCTGTCGAGGATGTTATTCAGAACAAAGATTCAGATGCGACAGAACGTTTGCTGGATATCGCTGAAAAATTTAAAGGTGATGGTTCGACGGCCAGTAAAAAAGAAGATTTAGCTTGGCGAGATCTACCTGTTGGGAAAAGAATAGAACATGCATTGGTAAAAGGGATGGATCAGTATGTAGTCGAAGATACTGAAGAAGCCCGTCAGCAATTCGCACGGCCTATTGAAGTGATTGAAGGGCCATTGATGGATGGCATGAATGTTGTTGGTGACTTGTTTGGTGACGGGAAAATGTTTTTACCTCAGGTTGTGAAAAGTGCCCGAGTAATGAAAAAAGCAGTGGCCTATTTGTTGCCCTATATAGATGCTGAAAAGAATGAAGCTAAAAGTTCCAACGGAATAATTTTAATGGCAACGGTGAAAGGCGATGTTCATGATATTGGAAAGAATATCGTTGCGGTTGTTTTACAGTGTAATAATTTTGAGGTGATCGACCTCGGTGTGATGGTTTCTGCAAACAAGATTTTGGAAGCTGCGCGTGAGCACAATGTTGACATCGTTGGTCTCAGTGGTTTGATTACCCCATCGTTGGATGAAATGGTGCATGTTGCAAAAGAAATGCAGCGACAGGGATTTACCATCCCAATTATTCTTGGCGGTGCAACAACATCACGGGCGCATACTGCTGTAAAAATCGATAAAAATTATGAGCAGCCAACTATTTGGGTTAAAGATGCTTCTCGCGCTGTGGGCGTGGCGCAAAACCTGATTAGTGAAACGAAAAAAGAAAGCTTTGTTGCGAGTATCAATGATGAATATGAAAAGGTTCGTGAAACGCACGCTGATCGTCATGCCAAAGTTAACTGGCTGAGTATTGAGCAAGCACGTGCAAATGCAATTAAAGTAGATTGGCAGGGATACAACCCTCCCAAGCCTGCTTTTACAGGACTTAAAGTTTTTGAGGATTATTCTTTAGCGTCTTTGCGTAATTATATCGATTGGACGCCGTTCTTTCACACTTGGGAATTAAAAGGAAGCTATCCAAAAATTTTGGACGATAGCGCAAGAGGCAAGGAGGCTGCTAAGTTGTTTGCGGATGCAACGCAAATGCTGGATAAAATAATTTCAGAAAAATGGTTACAAGCGGCAGCGGTGATTGGCTTTTATCCTGCTAATTCAAGCGTGGATGACCTTGAGCTTTATACTGCTAGTGATGAACGCAGTGATGTCAAAATGACATTGCATCATTTACGCCAGCAACTTGGCAAACCTGATGATCGTCCAAACCGTTGCCTTAGTGATTTTGTTGCACCTAAAAGTTCAGGTCTTAAAGATTATGTTGGCGGTTTTGCCGTCACCACTGGCATCGGAATAGAAAAAAAATTGGCGGAATTTGAGGCTGATCACGATGATTACAGCAGCATTATGCTCAAAGCGCTGGCGGATCGTTTAGCGGAAGCTTTTGCAGAGCATATGCATGAGCGTGTGCGAAAGGAGTTTTGGGCTTATGCCGAAAATGAATCGTTAGAGAATGAGGCAATGATCAAAGAAGAGTATCGAGGTATTCGCCCCGCACCGGGTTATCCAGCTTGCCCTGAGCATACTGAGAAAACCTCATTGTGGCAGCTGCTTGAACCAGAAAAAAATATTGGCATTACGCTGACCGAATCTTTTGCCATGTTCCCGGCTGCCTCAGTCAGTGGTTGGTATTTTTCTCACCCGGAGGCACGTTATTTCGGAGTTGGCAGGATTAATAAAGACCAGGTTGAAGATTATGCTCAGCGTAAGGGGGTTAGTGTTGCTCAAGCTGAGCGCTGGTTGGCGCCTAGCCTGGGGTATGATTCTGAATCCTAGCGAGCCAACAATGCTCGCACTGTATTAGTTGCGCAATGTTTTTTGGATGCGCTGTAAACCTTCACGCAGGTTTTTCATGCTGGTTGCGAAGGATAGCCGCATATATCCGGGTGCACCAAAGGCGGATCCGGGCACTAGTGCAACACCGGCTTGATTGATCAGGTATTCACCAAACTCGACATCATTGTTAACGCCAGGCGTCGCTTCAATGGCTGCTGACATTTCAGGAAAAGCATAAAACGCACCCGGTGAAGGCAAGCATTTGACTCCGGGAAAGCCATTCAATGTTTCTAAGACAAAATCATGTCGCTCATTAAAGGCGCTATTCATTGTGTCGATGAAGCTTTGGTCGCCTTCTAGCGCTGCCTGTGCAGCGACCTGCGAAATAGATGTAGGATTAGAGGTGCTTTGTGACTGGATATTCTTCATCGCTGTGATGAGTGTTTCTGGCCCACCGGCATAACCGATACGCCAGCCGGTCATCGAATAGGCTTTTGAAACCCCGTTGAGAATAATGGCTTGATCATAAAGATCAGGGCAGGCCATCAGAATATTACAGAAGGTCTCTCCCTCGCGAAGGATGTGTTCATAAATATCATCACAGGCGACAATGATGCGCGGATGTTTTTTTATGATGGCACCCAATGCAATAAGTTCATCGCGGCCGTAACTGGCTCCCGTCGGGTTTGAAGGGCTATTGATAACCACTAACCGAGTTTTTGCTGTAATGGCTGCTTCAAGCTGCGCGGGTGAGATTTTAAAGTTCTGCTCGATGCCGCTGCTGATGATGACTGGTGTAGCATCGGCAAGCAGCACCATGTCGGGATAAGAGACCCAGTAGGGTGCTGGAATGATGACTTCATCACCGTTGCTGAGTAGTGCCTGAGCAAGGTTATAGAAACTTTGCTTTCCACCCACAGAAACGAGTATTTGATCGGGTTTGTAATCAAAGCCGTTGTCGCGTGAAAATTTGTTAATTACCGCTTGCTTGAGCTCGGCGGTGCCGGCCACAGCGGTGTATTTTGTGAAACCAGAATTAATGGCTGCAATGGCCGCTTTTTTAACATGCTCTGGGGTATCAAAATCAGGCTCGCCCGCGCCGAAGCCAATAATATCTTTGCCTTCAGCGCGCAGCTGTGCGGCGCGCGCTGTGATGGCTAATGTGGGAGATGGTTTTATGCGTTTAACGCGTTCTGAAAGTTCCACGTGATCTCTCGTCCTATAGTTGTATCAATTTATTGTCGTTGTATTTTTTAGTTTACCTGAGGCAGGTCTTAAATCAATTTTCAGCGGCTTAGTGCGCATTACTGCCGAGATGTTTGTTAGCGCTCTAAATTTTTTCATTTCACGTATAATGATCGATCTTTTTTTGATTGTAAGCAGTGACACCAATAATGCCACGGTATCTTGTCTCCCCCAAGTAAATTATGAATAAAGAGTTTGAAATTGAGTCTGAATTTGAGCCTGCCGGTGATCAACCGACCGCTATTGCATCGTTAGTAGAGGGGCTAAATGATGGCCTGGCCAGGCAAACCCTGCTTGGTGTGACCGGATCGGGTAAAACATTTACCGTGGCCAATGTCATTCAAAAGCTGCAGCGTCCTGCAATTATATTGGCACCCAATAAAATATTAGCTGCACAGCTGTATGGGGAAATGAAGGAATTTTTTCCGCAAAACTCCGTAGAATATTTTGTTTCCTACTATGACTATTATCAGCCTGAAGCCTACGTGCCTTCGACAGATGTCTTTATAGAAAAAGATTCGTCGATCAATGAACATATAGAGCAAATGCGGCTATCGGCCACCAAGGCTTTGCTGGAGCGACCCGATGCGATTATTGTCGCATCGGTCTCTGCAATATACGGGCTTGGCGATCCACGTGCCTATTTGAAAATGGTGATGCATATTGTTCGCGGAGAAGTTATTGATCAGCGTGCGTTGCTGCATCGTTTGGCAGAATTGCAATATAAACGTAATGATGTTGAATTGCACCGCGGCACCTATCGCGTAAAAGGGGATGTGATTGATATCTTTCCGGCGGATTCTGAAAATGAAGCGGTACGTGTTGAACTGTTTGATGATGAAGTGGAAGCGCTGAGTTATTTTGATCCGTTAACGGGCGAAGTTAAGCGGAGAGTGTCACGCTTAACTATTTACCCTAAAACCCATTATGCCGCGCCACGCGATATCTTGTTGGCTGCGATTGATCAGATTCGAGAAGAATTACGTATCCGCCTGGAGCATCTTTATAGTGCGAATAAACTTGTTGAAGCTCAGCGTCTTGAACAGCGTACTCGTTTTGATATGGAGATGATTCTGGAGCTTGGCTACTGCTCTGGTATCGAAAATTATTCACGTTATCTTTCCGGGCGTGAGGCAGGAGAAGCCCCTCCGACACTGTTTGATTATTTGCCAGATAATGCATTGTTATTTATTGATGAGAGTCATGTAACAATTCCGCAGTTGGGTGCAATGTATAAGGGCGATCGTTCGCGAAAAACGACGTTGGTTGAGTACGGTTTTCGCTTACCGTCTGCGCTGGATAACAGACCGATGCGATTTGATGAGTTTGAATCCATAGCACCGCAGGCAGTTTATATTTCTGCAACCCCAGGGCCATATGAACAGGAAAATGCCGATGCTGTTAGTGAGCAACTTGTCAGGCCAACAGGACTGGTAGATCCTGAAATTGAAATTCGTCCTGCAACAACGCAGGTGGATGATTTGCTGTCAGAGATAGTTAAGCGCACAGAAGTGGGTGAGCGAGTATTGGTGACAACGTTGACCAAAAAAATGGCAGAGAATTTGACGGAATACCTGGCAGATCATGGCGTACGAGTTCGATATCTTCATTCTGATATTGATACGGTTGAGCGTATCGAAATTCTTCGTGATTTGCGATTAGGTGAATTTGATGTGTTGGTCGGTATTAACCTGTTGCGAGAAGGTCTTGATATTCCCGAAGTATCACTGGTGGCGATTCTTGATGCAGATAAAGAAGGGTTTCTACGTTCGGAGCGTTCTCTGATTCAGACTATAGGCCGAGCCGCGCGTAATCTGAATGGCCGTGCGATTTTATACGCAGATAAAATGACAGGTTCAATGCAGCGTGCTATCGACGAAACTACACGTCGTCGAAATAAACAACTTGCCCATAACAAAAAGCATGGTATTACACCAAAAGGTGTCCGCAAGGCCGTAACTGATATTCTCAGTGCCATTACACCAGGAAGCCCATTGCCAGCTAAAGAATATAAACGTGTCGCTGAGCAGGCCATTGAATACGGTTCAATGACAGCCCGCCAATTAGCCAAAAAAATTGAGCAACTTGAAAAGCAGATGTATCAACATGCGCGAGACTTGGAGTTCGAGCAGGCGGCTGCAGTCAGGGATCAGATTCATCAGGTGCGACAGCATGGTTTAGGGCTGTAGTGTCGGGCTTTATGCAGAGTGAATTTTCTAGATAAATCTATGACTTAAGAGCTCTGTCAAAGCTTGTTGTAAGCGGGTTTATGCTGTATAGTTACGTGCTTTTAGGCGCGTAGCTCAGTTGGTTAGAGCACCACCTTGACATGGTGGGGGTCGTTGGTTCGAATCCAATCGCGCCTACCAGCTTTCATTAGCACTGCTTCGGGCGGTGCTTTTTTATATGTATTGCTTGTTTTTGAATGCCAGCAAGTAACGGGAAAATCTGATGCCGACAATTACGCTACCTGACGGTAGTCAACGTGAATTTGACCAGGCCGTAACGGTTGCTGAGGTAGCTGCGTCTATTGGTGCAGGTTTGGCTCGGGCGATGATTGCGGGCAAGGTTGGCGGTCAGCTTGTCGATGCATCATTTACGATGGAAGCGGACAGTGATTTGGCCATTATCACTGAGCGCGATGATGAGGGCGTTGATGTTATCCGCCATTCCACTGCGCATCTTTTGGCGCAAGCAGTAAAAGAGTTATTTCCATCAGCGCAGGTGACAATTGGTCCTGTGATTGATGATGGTTTTTATTATGACTTTGCCTACGAAAAGAATTTTACGCCAGACGATTTAAAATCGATCGAAAAACGTATGGCTGAAATTGTCGCGCAGGATTTGCCGCTGACACGCACTGTGAAATCGCGCGATGAAGCCGTTACTTTTTTTCGTGATCTCGGTGAAGAATATAAAGCGAAAATTATTGAAGACATTCCGGCTGATGAGGACTTGTCTTTATATCAGCAGGGCGAGTTTACGGATTTATGTCGTGGCCCCCATGTGCCTTCGACGGGAAAACTCAAAGCTTTTAAATTAACAAAGTTGGCGGGCGCATATTGGCGCGGTGATTCCAGTAATGAAATGTTACAGCGTGTCTACGGAACCGCGTGGGCAAACAAGAAAGATTTAAAAGCCTATTTGCATCGCATTGAAGAAGCAGAAAAACGCGATCATCGAAAGTTGGCGAAGCAACTGGGTTTATACCATACCCAGGAAGAAGCACCGGGCATGGTTTTTTGGCATGACAATGGTTGGGCGATCTATCGTCAGATTGAACAATACATTCGTGATGTTTTGTACGACAACGATTATCAGGAAGTGCGTACGCCACAACTTGTCGATAGAAGTCTGTGGGAAAAGTCAGGGCATTGGGATAAGTTTTCTGACGATATGTTTACCACCCATGTCGATAATCGCGATTACGCGGTTAAGCCGATGAACTGCCCTTGTCATGTGCAGATTTTTAATCAGGGCCTTAAGAGCTACCGTGATTTGCCGTTACGTATGGCGGAGTTTGGTTCCTGTCATCGCAATGAACCATCGGGTACGTTGCATGGTTTGATGCGCTTGCGTAATTTCGTTCAAGACGATGCGCATATATTTTGTACAGAAGCGCAGATTCAGGAAGAGGTCTCGACCTTTATTGATCTGCTATTTAATGTCTATGCGGATTTTGGTTTTACTGAGATTCTTATTAAGCTTTCAACGCGACCAGAAAATCGAGTCGGTGAAGATGTGTTGTGGGATAAGGCCGAGTCAGCGTTAGAATTGGCGCTCAATGACAAAGGCCTGGATTGGCAGTTGCAGCCTGGAGAAGGCGCGTTCTACGGTCCTAAAATTGAGTTCTCACTGAAAGACTGCATAGGTCGAGTTTGGCAGTGTGGCACGATTCAGGTTGACTTCTCAATGCCGGGACGACTCGGCGCACATTATATTGCTGAAGATGGTAGCAAGCAGGTGCCGGTGATGTTGCATCGGGCAATTCTCGGATCATTAGAACGTTTTATTGGTATTTTGATCGAAGAATTTGCCGGACGTTTTCCAGTTTGGTTGGCGCCCGTTCAGGCCGTAATTATGAATATTTCCGATAATCAGGGCGAATATGTCGGAAAAGTAGAAGAAATACTGAGAAATCAGGGTCTCAGAGCTAAATCGGACTTGAGAAATGAGAAGATTGGCTTTAAAATTCGCGAGCATACGCTACAACGCGTCCCTTACTTGTTGGTCATTGGTGATCGAGAAGTAACGGACAATACTGTGGCCGTGCGCACGCTAAGCGGTGAAGATCTCGGATCCATGCCTTTACAGGACTTTGTGGATCGTTTGAATACCGAGTTAGTGGGCCGCGGCCGCTCTGTTTTGGAGGATTAGAAGTATCGCTGCTGGAAAAGAACTACGTCTGAATGAAGAAATCAGGGTTCCTCAGGTCCGATTGATCGGAGCCGAAGGGGAACAGGTCGGTATCGTCTCTATTGAAGATGCGAAACAGGCATCGGAAGATGCTGATATGGATTTGGTGGAAATTGTTGCCAATGCCGAGCCACCAGTTTGCCGCGTGATGGATTACGGTAAGTTTCAGTTTGAAGAAAGCAAGAAACGCCACGCAGCGAAAAAGAAGCAAAAGCAGATTCAAGTAAAAGAAGTAAAGTTTCGACCAGGGACGGAAGAAGGGGATTATCGGGTAAAGCTTCGCAACCTGATACGTTTCCTGTCCGCAGGGGATAAAGCCAAAGTAACGTTGCGTTTTCGTGGACGTGAAATGGCCCATCAGGAACTTGGGAGAAAGCTGTTGGAGCGTATTCGAGAAGATCTCGAAGAGTATGCAACAGTAGAGCAGTTCCCAAAGATGGAAGGCCGTCAGATGGTGATGGTTTTGGCTCCTGTGAAGAAAAAGTGAGTGGATCTGTAATTTTATAGATTCATATTTTATTAACATCAAAACGAATGCGGAGTTTTGACAATGCCGAAAATTAAGTCACACAGTGGTGCAGCCAAGCGCTTTAGCACTAACGCCTCAGGGCGGTTTAAGCGTAAACAGTCGCACCGGAGTCACATCCTTACTAAAAAAAGTACCAAACGTAAGCGTCAGTTACGCAGCGCTGCCGAAGTACATGAAAGTGATAGCAGTATGCTTAACCGCATGTTGCCGTACAGTTGAGGTAAGGAGTGAATCATGCCTAGAGTAAAACGTGGAGTAACCGCGCGCGCTAAACATAAGAAGGTCCTTGCACAAGCTAAGGGTTATAGTGGGCGTCGCAAAAATGTATATCGAGTCGCTGTTCAGGCGGTAACAAAAGCTGGACAGTATGCTTATCGTGATCGTCGTCAGAGAAAGCGTCAGTTCCGTGCGCTCTGGATCGCGCGTATCAATGCAGGAGCACGCGAGTGTGGTCTGTCATACAGCCGGCTGATCAATGGTCTGAAGCTGGCTTTGATAGAGATCGATCGCAAAGTGCTGGCTGATCTAGCTGTTAATGACAAGGCTGCTTTTGCAGCTATTGCCGAAAAAGCTAAAGCCAGTCTCGCTGCTGCAGCTTGATTGCAAAAACTGTTTTCAACCATTTGTGTTAGGTTGAGTACATTTTGAAAGGGGAGCGGGCTTAGCCCATCCCCTTTTTTTATACTGGTCTTTTTTTACTGAAAGGATTTTTTGTGCAGGAACTTGAAAAACTGCTTCAGGACGCTCAGCAAAGTGTAAAAAGTGCGCAAGACCTTGCCGCGCTGGATCAGCTGCGTGTGAATTATCTGGGTAAGAAAGGTTCGCTGACGACGTATATGAAGCGTCTGAAAGACCTGTTGGCTGAAGAACGTCCACAAGCTGGCCAGAAAATTAATCATGCCAAGCAGGCGCTGCAAGCTGAGATTGAATCGCGTAGTGCAGTGTTAGAAAAGAAGGCGCTTGATGCGCGCCTGGCTTCAGAGTCTTTGGATGTCACCTTGCCGGGACGTGGTCAGTCTTTGGGTGGTTTGCATCCCGTCACGCAAACGCTCGAAAGAATTAATTCTCTGTTTGCACAGGCAGGGTTTGAAGTCGCTGAAGGCCCTGAGATTGAAGATGATTTTCATAATTTCGAAGCACTGAATATTCCTGAAGATCATCCCGCTCGTGCTATGCACGATACCTTTTATGTTGACCCGCATACGGTGCTGCGCACGCATACGTCACCGGTACAGATTCGTGTCATGCAGGATAAAGAACCACCGCTACGTATTATTGCACCGGGCAGGGTTTACCGTTGTGACTCTGATGTGACACATACACCAATGTTTCATCAGGTCGAAGGTTTTATGGTTGACCGTGATGTCAGCTTCGCCGATCTGAAAGGCATGCTGAGCGATTTTTTACGCAGTTTTTTCGAGCGCGATTTAGAACTGCGTTTTCGTCCGTCCTATTTTCCGTTTACTGAACCGTCAGCTGAAGTAGATATTGCCTGCGTGATGTGTGATGGAAAAGGGTGCCGAGTATGCAGTCATACTGGTTGGCTGGAAGTGATGGGCTGCGGCATGATACATCCAAAAGTGTTTGCCAACGTCGGAATTGATGATGAAAAGTTTACCGGTTTTGCATTTGGCTTGGGCGTAGAACGATTGACGATGTTGCGTCATGGCGTGAATGATCTGCGTCTCTTTTTCGAGAACGATCTGCGCTTTTTAGAACAATTCAATTAAGTATCAGCCTGTATTTAAAATATGAAATTTAATGAACAATGGTTACGTGAGTGGGTCAACCCTGAGGTTTCGACCGATGATTTAACTGTGCAATTAACAATGTCCGGTTTGGAGGTTGATGCTGTTGAGCCAGTGGCACCTGAGTTTAGTGGTGTGGTGGTGGGCGAAATCATCTCTGTTAGTCCGCATCCCGAAGCAGATAAGTTGCAAATTTGTCAGGTTAATGTCGGTGCTGATGAGCCTTTATCAATCGTTTGCGGCGCGAGCAATGTCTGCGTTGGAATGTTTGTTCCGACGGCCTGCATTGGTGCGATTCTGCCGGGTGGTTTTAAAATCAAGAAAAGCAAACTGCGCGGTGAGTTTTCCTTTGGCATGTTGTGTTCGGCAAAAGAATTGGGTATGGCGGAAAGTGCCGATGGTCTGTTGCCGTTGCCAAAAGATTCTACTCCTGGCGAAGATGTTCGCAAATGTTTGTTGCTGAATGATGTTTCAATCGAGTTAGGCTTAACACCTAATCGCAGTGATTGCCTGAGTTTGTCGGGTGTTGCGCGTGAAGTCGGCGTGCTTAATCGTTGTGCTGTGCAAGGCCCTGTCATTGAAACCGTTGATGCGAGCATTGATGACAAGCTTGCTGTTAAAGTATCCGCAGAAAAAGCCTGTCCGCGTTATTTGGGTCGCATTGTACGCGGTGTGAATGTGAATGTTAAAACGCCATTGTGGATGCAGGAACGCCTTAGGCGTTGTGGTCTACGCAGCATTAGTCCTGTTGTCGATGTGACTAACTATGTCATGTTAGAGCTGGGACAGCCTATGCATGCTTTTGATCTTGCTTTGCTCAAGGGCGGTATTGATATTCGATATGCTGAATCGCGGGAACAAATCGAACTGCTTGATGGGCAAAAAATTAGCCTCGATGATGAAACGTTGGTCATTGCTGATCAGCAGGGTTCCGTTGCACTGGCAGGCGTTATGGGTGGTCAGGGTTCATCAGTATCTGATTCAACGAATGATTTATTTCTTGAGAGTGCCTTTTTCAGTCCCGCGAGCATCGCAGGCAAGGCGCGCGGTTATGGTTTGCACACAGATTCCTCGCACCGTTTTGAACGTGGGGTCGATTATGACTTGCCACGCACGGGAATGGAGCGTGCTACGAACTTGTTGCTGGATATTGTTGGTGGGCAGGCGGGCCCGATTGTCGAAGTGGTTGCAGAGCAATTTTTGCCGGTTCATAAAGCCATTACATTACGCGCATCACGTTTGCGGCGAATTTTGGGTGTTGCGGTAAACGATGACGATGTCAGCGAAATTTTGAAACGTCTTGATTTGAACATCATTGAAACAATTAAAAGCGAAGAACACGGCACTTCCTGGCAAGTGATATCGCCGTCTTTTCGTTTTGATATTGAGATCGAAGTTGACCTGATAGAGGAAGTTGCTCGCATTCACGGTTATGACCAGCTTCCGGATAACGGTTCCAATGCAGGGATGCGCGTTGATGCTGTTCATGCCGCTGATAACCCTGTGCGACGCATTGCTCGGTTACTGGCAGCCCGAGGTTACAGTGAGGTCATCACTTATAGTTTTGTAGATCAGAAAACGCAGAAAATTCTTGATCCCGAACAGCAGGGTATCGAGTTAACAAATCCTATCTCTGCGGATCTTTCTGTGATGAGAACCTCGCTATGGCCGGGCTTAATTAAGACTCTACAATACAATCTTAATCGCCAGCAAAAGCGTGTAAAAATATTCGAGTCAGGTGTTAAGTATATAAGGCAAGGTAATGAAATAAAAGAAGAAAATTTTGTTTCTGGTGTAATTTATGGTTCCGCTTATCCAGAGCAGTGGGATATGGATGGGCGTCATGTTGATTTTTATGATCTTAAGGGTGACCTTGAAGCGATACTGAAATCCAGCATACAAATGAAAAATTATAGCTTTGAGCAGGCAGAGCATCCTGTTTTACACCCTGGTCAGTCAGCCAGATTAATCGACGGCACTGGAGATTGTTTGGGATGGCTTGGGCAGCTGCATCCAGGCGTGGCAAGCGAGTTATCGCTGGATGGTAATGCCTATGTGTTTGAGTTGAAATCAGCACCATTGGCTATTAAGGAGATCTCGTCTTTTCACCCCTTATCGCGTTTTCCAGCAATACGCCGTGACCTTGCGATTATCGTTGATGAGCAAGTGTCAGCACAGCAAGTAGTGGAGTGTGTCGCATCCGCAGGCGGTGATCTTTTGCAAGATACGCAATTGTTCGATGTTTATACCGGAAAAGGTGTAGATTTAGGAAGAAAAAGTCTTGCTATAGGCTTGACCATTCAGGATTTTTCACGCACTCTTGTAGATGAAGAGATCGACAGATTAGTTGCCGGTGTGATTAATCATTTAGAAGAAAAACTTGGCGCAACATTGAGAGAATGATCGTATGGCGTTAACAAAGGCTGATATGGCTGAAAGGTTGTTTGAGGAATTTGGCTTAAATAAAAGAGAGGCCAAGGATCTGGTCGAAATGTTTTTCGAGGAGCTGCGCGTGGCGTTGGAATCCGGCAAACAGATTAAGTTGTCCGGATTCGGTAACTTCAATCTACGCGTCAAAAATGAACGCCCTGGCCGCAACCCGAAAACAGGTGAGGAAATCCCTATTTCTGCACGCAGAGTTGTAACATTTCATCCCGGACAAAAACTAAAAGCAAGAGTAGAAGCGCATGCTGGAACCCAGCAGCAATAACGAACTTCCACCGATACCCGGGAAACGTTACTTCACTATCGGTGAGGTCAGCGAACTGTGTGCGGTCAAACCACACGTTCTACGTTACTGGGAGCAGGAATTCACACACCTGAAACCCATCAAGCGAGCGGGCAATCGTCGTTATTATCAACGACAGGATGTCATGACGGTGCGTCAGATTCGTGATCTGTTATACAACAAAGGTTTCACTATTAACGGCGCCAGACAAAAACTTTCTGGCCAAGATGCTAAAACGGACTACAACCGCAGCCGACAGATCGTCAAGCAGGTGCGTAAAGAACTTGAAGAAGTGCTGGAAATCCTAAAGGGTTAGGGAAGTAAAACCCCTCTTATCGCTCTGCAAATATTCGTGCAGATGTCATCAAATTCAAAATTCGGGGCGTAGCGCAGCCTGGTAGCGCACCGGCATGGGGTGCCGGTGGTCGGAGGTTCGAATCCTCTCGCCCCGACCATTAATTTAAGTTTCTTTAAAATTACTTCAGTGATGCAATCTTTCTTTTGTTTTAGAGAAGGATTATGTAGTCTTTTGTTATGTATTGATAAATATGATCAGTTCCATTTGAACTTTTCAACAGTAGCCTCGTTAACTACAATAAATTAAATAAGCAGATGTTAATAGACGAAAATTTAGATCTAATGAACAATTTATATTGGATCACGCTTCTCGCTGTCATCGTATCATCCGCGTCAGGGGTGTTAAAGGCAGGCTCTAAACAATTCGATTTATTTGGTGTGATAATCATAGCGATTACTACGGGGCTAGGTGGTGGTTCATTTCGAGATATGCTGTTAGATAGAGAGGTTTTCTGGATCTATGATCAAATGTTTTTTATTGTATCAATGGCAAGTGCTGTAGCTGTCTTTTTCATAGCGAGGCTCGCAAAATTTTCACCTAAGTATTTTTTGGTTGCCGATGCTGCGGGTTTGGCCACGTTTGCTATTGCGGGTACATTGGTTTCACTCATGATGGGAGTACCTGCTTTGATCGCGAGTTTTATGGGTGTTATGACTGGAACGATGGGTGGTGTATTTCGAGACGTGCTTTGTAACGAGCAACCCGTCGTTTTTTCGAGCCCGTTATACGCAACAGTTTCATGGGCAGGTTCTTTGCTTTTTATAGGCTTATTGTACGCAAATATCGATATTACCTTGGCTGCAGTTATTGCCGGGTCGGGTATCTTTATCTCACGTTTGTTGGCGATATATTTTGATATTAGCTTGCCTAGATTTCGCTTTAAGTCTTGATAAATAAGCACGTTATTGTAAGATTACAATAACGTGCTTTAGAATGGTAATGTAACTTTTCCGAAATAAGTGCCATTTATTCCAGGCATTCTGCACCAGAAAAATCAGCAAAAAACTGATCAACGATCATTTTTTGCTGTTCTTGATTTACCTTCAGTGCGTTTCTTTGCGTTGCTGGCATTTGATGTTTTTTTAGGGCTTTTTTTCTCAGGCTTTTTCGTGTTGATTTTTTTCTCGCCGCCGCTCTCCAGGCTTATATCCAGGCGTTGGTCGCATACGCGCGTTTTCTTTAGGTCATTGAAGACATCTTTTGGCATGCCATCGGGCAATTCTATTGTGCTGTAGCTGTCGTGAATTTTTAATTCACCGATGTAGCGATTTTCAAGCCCCGCTTCGTTGGCGATTGCTCCGATGATGTTTCTGGCTTCTGCGCCGTGTGATTTTCCGACATTAATGCGGTATAATAGCAAGTCATCGTCACTTTTATTGCGGCGTGGTTTTCTATCGGAATCATTTCGTTTTTCGCGTTTTGATTCATGTCTGTCTTTTTGTTTTCCGTCGCGCCTTGGTGGTCGGTCGGATGATTTTCTTGCATGATCATCTTTTGCGCCAAGCGGTCTTTCGCGAGTAGATTTTTTAACGTTTAGCGGGCGTTCAACCTGGTTCATGTAAACCAGTGCGGCAGCAATTTCGCTGATACTGATATTGTGTTCCTGCTGATACTGTTCGACTACATTTTCAAAAAAGCCAAGTTCCTGTGATTCAATCGCATGAGTGATTTTATCTTTAAACTGCGAAATGCGACGATCTTTTACCGCTTCGCTGCTGGGCAGTTGCATTTCAGTGATGGGCTGTTTCGTGGCTTTTTCAATAGAGCGCAACATGCGTTTTTCACGAGGTGATACAAACAGAATGGCATCACCTTTGCGACCGGCACGACCTGTTCTACCGATACGGTGGACGTAGGAATCGGTGTCGTGTGGAATGTCGAAGTTGAGCACGTGTGAGATACGTTCAACGTCGAGTCCGCGAGCCGCAACATCGGTAGCAACAATAATATCGAGAGATTTATTTTTTAAACGTGCAACTGTCTTTTCTCGAATGGCTTGATTGATATCACCGTTTAACGCGGCGCAGGCATAGCCACGTGCTTCAAGCCGCTCAGTCAAATCTACAGTGGCGGTCTTTGTGCGAACAAAAATGATCATCGCATCGAAGGCTTCAACTTCAAGAATTCGAGTTAGAGCGTCCAGTTTATGTGTTCCGGTTACCTGCCAATAACGTTGTGTTATAGAGGTAGCAGTAGAGGTTTGTGATTTAATCTTGATTTCTTCAGGCGCATTGAGATGTTTTCTGGCGATTCTTTTAATGGCATCTGGCATGGTGGCAGAAAACAACGCAATCTGTCGTTCTTCAGGTGTTTGTTCCAAAATCCATTCAACATCATCAATGAATCCCATCTTTAACATTTCATCGGCTTCATCAAGCACCAGTGCTTTGAGGTTATCGAGTTTCAATGTTTTGCGACGCAGGTGATCCATGATGCGTCCGGGAGTGCCGACAACAACATGCACACCACGGCGCAGCTGGCGTAATTGAATGTCCATCGACTGACCGCCGTAAATGGGCAGTATGTGGAAACCTTTCATGTGGCGTGCGTAAACCTGAAAGGCCTCGGCAACCTGAATAGCGAGTTCGCGTGTGGGGGCGAGCACCAGTACTTGCGGCTCTTTGATGCTGAGATCCAGGCGGCTGAGCATAGGCATGGCGAAAGCAGCGGTTTTTCCTGTGCCGGTTTGAGCCTGGCCGACTAAATCCTTGCCTGCGAGTAAAATGGGTATGCTTTTCGCTTGAATGGGCGAAGGTGTTTCGTAGCCAATATCCTTGATGGCCGCCATTATTGGTGCGGGCAGCGCCAGATCAGAAAAACTATCCATAGTAGATGATGATGTCATGTTGCGACCCTGTATTTGTTTGTATGCTGGCGACGCCGGAAAATAAATTGGCGAAATGAAAAGCCGGTCATTATACCGTAATTATAAGGGTTTGTGTTACTTTCATGCGTGTTAACTCGAACAGCTGTTCGCTATGTTTGTTGTGATTAGATAGCGAGTCTAAATGGTTGAAAATATGTTTATATTGCTACAAATATTCAATTAAATCATGAATTTAATTGCATTGTGTGCGAAACTATTTGAGGTATTTTGGTGTGTTGGGCATTGAATCTATGATTTGCTAGAAAATTGAGGCAAATGTATTTTTCGCCGCTGTAAACAATAATATGAATATTGATCGCACATAGATAAGGCTCTGTTATGAAATCACACCGCTGGGTTCATCGTGAAGTTCATGATTTGGCGTGGGTCATCGCCAGCGCGCCGATGATCGTTGGCGGAGCATTTTCTGAAAACTGGATAGACAGGCAGCAATGCCAGCGCTGGTTTCAGGGGGCAAGCGCCTGGTTGCTTGAGCAGGATAAGGCGCCTGGTTTGTTGCAGGAATATTTACGTACGTTATTGGATAAACGACTTGGCTCTCGTTTTGAGGCTTTATTGGCCTGGTGGTTAGAAGCTAACCCGCAGTTGGAGCTTATGCATCGTAATCTTGCAGTTAGAGTCCCGGGGCGTACTTTGGGTGAATTTGATTTTATTATTCGTGATCGTCTTACAGGCCGTGTTATTCATTGGGAGGTGGCGGTTAAATTTTATCTAGCAGTCGCTGATGCCCAATTAAGAACGGTTTATTATGGGCCTGATTTACGTGACCGTCTTGATAATAAATTGCGCCACATGGTTAATCATCAGATGTCGCTGGCTGAGAGAGCTGAAGTGCATGACTGGCTGCGACAACGTGGTTTGAAGATTGACAGCCACTGTGGTCTAGTTAAAGGGCGCTTATTTTATAATCATAAATATTTTGATCGTTCACCGCTGGATGAAAATTGTATTGACCAGGGACATGAACGCGGTGAATGGGTGTCCATGTCGGATTTTCCAATAAGATTTAAAGCGTCTGGTTTAGACTGGACCGTTTTGGATAAATCATTTTGGTTTGCACCGGTAACGGTTGGTGATGAGTTTCCCTGGCTCACTTTGCAGCAGCTGAGCGAGTTGCTTGTCGCTAAGGGTTTGTATCGACCTGTATGTTTGGCGGGGGGGCGTGAGGGTGTTGAAAGGCGGCGTGTCTTTTTAGTGCCGGATGATTGGGTGGCTTGTGACAACTAAAATTAATTGCTTTAAATTTATCTTAAAATACAGAGTGATAGATGAGCTTTGTAGAACAAGGTATACTTTTACAACTTAAATTTAATAACATTTAGAAACATGTCAGACAACGTTGTGCATATGAATAAAAAGCAGCAGGCGGATGCCGATCAGAAACAGATAGTCGAAGATCAAGAAGAGGCAACGTCTGTTGCATCCGAGTTTTTATATTTAACCCCAGCCTTAAAACAGCTGCATGTTGTATTGTCTCAAGCTGTTGTTAGCGGCGATGTTACGCAAATTGTCTGTGGTAAAGAAGGCGGTGGTAAAACACTGCAGTTAAGTCAGCTGTTGTTAAATTTAGAAACAGAACAGGATGTATGTGTTATTCATGCTAGCCATGTGCTCGGAGAAAAACACATCATCAGGGAAGTTAATCGCTGTTTTTTTGCGGCTAAAAATATTAGTGCAACTGAAATAGTTAAACGTTTTGCCAACGTTTCTGATGGTGTTGATGCTCAATTAAACCATCCTTTAATTGTCGTTGATGATGCTCATAACTTGTCTTCCTTTGCACTCGAAACATTGCTGTCTATCAAGCAACAGACGAAAGAGGCGGGTGGTTATCTGGCCATTTTGTTATTCTCACAACCTGAAATTAAAGTGACGCTGTCCTCCCCCTCATTGATTCCTTTTCGCGATTTAACTTGCATTCATCAAATGCCTGTTTTTGACAATGACGCTGCATGGGAATATTTACATTTATTAATAAATGAATATTGGAGAGATGAAAAATATGTATTGACTGTCAATGAGGCAAAAGCCATTACTCAGAAGTCAGGCGGAATTCCCGGCGAAATGAATAAACTAGTAGCTCGTGCGATCAAGCAACACAGGCACGGTCATTTTATTAGTCAATTTCATAAACGGCCTAAAATGATGATTTCAGCTGCATTTGGGATGTTTGTACTTATTTTTATGGCAATACTTTTCAGTGGTGAGGAACCACTGTCGTCGAATTTACCGATGTCAGCAGCATTAAATCTTGAAGGACAATCAACAGGTCGACAAGAGTTGTTGGCTTCACTTTCGAGGAACTCTAGCGACCCCGTTAGCGTTGATAAAAAACCATTATCTTCAAAAGTTGCTGTAGGAAAAGTTAAGGAAGAAAATATTCAAAATAGGGCAGCCAATATTTTACCTGCACAAGTAAAAATCAAAAGTCCAGTAAAACAAGTAACACCAATTAATAAAACTGAAAGCAAAGTTGAAGCACTCGTTAAAAAGGGAAGTATTAAAGAAACAAAAGCGAAACCCGCTGAAATTTCGGGTGTGAAGAGCGCTGAAGTAGAGAATAAGATAGCATCCATAGTTCCTGTGGCACCAGAAAAAAAGAAAACGATCCCAAAAGAAAGAATTATACCGCAGGCAGAAAATGAGTGGTTGCGTTTGTTGGCTCCTGATGATTACACCATTCAGCTTGCAGCGTCTGCTTCTGAAAAGGCTATTATTCGTTTCATTAAAAAACAACCTGTATTGCCGGATTTACGTTATGTACATGTTAAACGGCGGGGCGGGGATTGGTATGTGGTGTTATACGGGGCGTATCAATCAGTCTCTGATGCACGTAGGGTGATTAAAAAGTTATCGAAGTCATTAACAAAAAATAATCCGTGGGTACGGCATGCCTCTGCTATTCAGAAGTTGTTGCCTAACCCGGAAATAAAACCTGTTGAAATGCCAATTTTGGAACCAGAATTAAAAATTAATATGAAAGAAAATCCTTCGTCTGAAACAAATGAAAGCATTGTTGAAAATGAAATTTCTACTCCAGTGGAGCAACATAATGTCCCGTGAATTAGCAATGTTTGGTGCCGGTTGTTTCTGGGGGGTAGAGGAAAACTTCAGGCAGCTCGATGGTGTCATTGAAACTGCAGTTGGATACAGTGGCGGAAAGACAGACCAACCTGATTATCGCCAAGTTTGCTCAGGCGCAACTGGGCACGCTGAGGTTGTACAAATAACTTATGACTCAGATATAATTTCTTACGTAAGTTTGCTGGAAGCGTTTTGGGCCTGCCATGACCCAACTCAGCTTGACCGGCAGGGAGTGGATGTTGGTGATCAATACCGTTCGGTAATTTATTATTACAGCGCTGAGCAAAAATCACTTATTGAACAATCGATATCTGCTATACAAGATCAAGAACGTTTCCCTCGGGCTGTTGTGACTGCAGTAGAGCCTGCGACGACATTTTTTCGTGCGGAGGAATACCATCAGTGTTATTTAAAAAAGAAGGGCCTGGGCTCTTGTGGGTTTTGAGTATTAAAATAATATGAGCGATGCAATGCAAGACGAATCAGCTAAAAGCTTGGCTGTAAATAACAATGACCCGATCGCTACGATTACATCGTTAACCCACGATGGGCGCGGAGTGGCGCGCGTGAATGACAAAGTCGTGTTCATTGAAGGTGCTTTGCCAGGTGAAGAGGTGGCTTTCAAGTTTGGCAAGAAACGAAAAAAATATGATCAGGGAAAGTTGATTGAAATACTTAAACCTTCCGAGCACAGAGTAAACCCACCCTGCGAATATTATGGGCTCTGTGGCGCTTGTGGTTTGCAGCACCTTGATTCAGCTGAACAGATTCATGAAAAGGAAAATATTCTACGTGAACACTTCAAGAAGTTTGGTGGAATATCCCCACTACAGTGGCTGCCTCCTTTGTCAGGAGAGAAAACTCATTATCGCCGTAAAGCAAGACTGGGTGCTCGTTACGTTATAAAAAAAGAGAAGGTGTTGGTGGGTTTCAGGGAGAAGGCAAGTTCATATATTGCCGACATGTTGTCCTGTAAAACATTGGACAAACGATTCTCGGATATGTTGCCTCATCTTCGTGAATTGATCATGAGTTTTTCCTGCAAAAAAAGTATTCCACAAATTGAAGTGGCGGCAGGAGATGATTCTGTTGCTTTGATTTTTCGGCACCTTGAACCATTATCGGTAACAGATACACAGTCTTTGATTGATTTTGGGAAAAAATTTAATGCGCGTATCTATTGCCAGTCACAAGGGCCGGACAGCGTAAGCTTGTTATGGCCTGAGCACGATGTCCCCATGTCTTATTGTTTGCCTGATTTCGATCTTGAAATGTTGTTTCGACCGAATGATTTTATTCAGGTGAATGCTGATATGAATCGGCGCATGGTTAAGTATGCACTGGATTTGTTGGATGTTCAGGCTGAAGACATGGTGTTGGATTTGTTTTGCGGATTGGGCAATTTTACCTTGCCTTTAGCAAAATGTGCTGCGCAGGTTGTGGGTGTTGAAGCAAATGATAGTCTGTTGGAATTTTCCAAACAGAACGCAGAACATAATAATATTGAAAATGTTGAGTTTAGAAAAGCGGATCTTTATGATGAAAAAGCACTGATACCATGGTCTGATTTTAAATTTAATAAATTGTTAATTGATCCTCCGCGTGACGGTGCTTTTCATGTAGTTAAGCAGCTGCCTAAAAATGGGCCAGAATGCATTGTTTACGTTTCATGTAATCCTGTTACCTTGGCGCGGGACAGTGAATATCTGGTAAATGAACAGGGCTACCGCATGACTCATGCCGGTGTAATGGATATGTTTCCGCATACTTACCATGTTGAATCGATAGCCGTGTTCGTGAAGTAATTAGTTTGTCAGCCCTGTTATTTTCTTAAGTAAAATGCAGAAAGCGTAATCAAAAACGTGTCAGAAAATAGTCCAAATAAATTGAAGGGTGTTTTTCTTGATGCGTCCTCTCTAGATATTGAAGATATCAATTTTATTTCTTTGAAAAATGTGCTGGCTAATTGGCAGTTTTATGATGAAACACTGCCATTTCAGGTCAGTGAACGAATTGTTGATGCCGATATAATAATCTCTAACAAGGTCGTCCTAGATGAAAATATTATATCGAAGGCCAGCTGCTTAAAGTTAATTTGTGTCGCTGCTACAGGTGTAAATAATGTCGATATTGCAGCTGCAAAAAAAAGAAATATAGCAGTTTGCAATGTTACTGCTTACGCCGTTTCATCGGTAAGTCAACATGTCCTCTTATTGATTTTGGCTCTGTTTAGACGTTTAAATGACTATCAGAATTTAATTCGACTAGGGGCCTGGCAAAAAAGTTCGCAGTTTTGTTTGCTGCAGTATCCAATTGAAGATCTAACAGGTAAAACTATAGGCATTGTTGGTTATGGTGAGTTAGGAAAAGCGGTTGCAAACATTGCAAAAGCCTTTGGAATGAAAATACTTATCGCAGCGCGAGCTGGAACAGTTGTTAAAGATGGCTGTTTGCCGTTACATGAGCTGTTGTCAAAAGTAGATGTGCTTAGTTTACATTGTCCATTAAATGAGCAGACGCGTGGTTTGATTGGAGAGGCTGAGCTTGCGTGCATGAAGTCCAGTGCATTTTTAATAAATACTGCCAGGGGCGGTATTGTCGATGAACAGGCGCTCGTTAATGCGTTGCTTCAAAACGATATTGCTGGTGCAGGAGTTGATGTGTTGATCGATGAGCCGCCTGTTGCGGGTAATCCTTTGTTAGATTTAGATTTGCCAAATTTAATTATAAGTCCGCACATCGCATGGGGTAGCCGTGCTGCTCGGCAGCGACTTGTTGATGAGATAGCTGAAAATATAGAAGCCTGGAAGAAAAGTGTTGCGCGAAACATCATTTGCTGATGTTTTGTTATCAAGCCTGGCTATAGTATTATTAAATGAAAATATACTGCATGATGCGGAGTTGAAATGATTGATAAAATAATTTCGGCAGGTCAAACAGGCGTAGACAGAGCAGCGTTGGATGTTGCGCTTGATATGGGAATAAAATGCGGTGGATGGTGCCCCGCTGGCAGAGATGCAGACGATGGTGTTATTCCGGATCGTTACCCTTTAGTTGAAACAGAAAATATCGATCATACAGTAAGGACGGAATTTAACGTTAAGAACTCTGATGGCACGCTGATTTTAAACAGTGGTGAACTTCATGGCGGTACGGCTTATGCTGTAGAAATGGCTAAACATCTGGGGCGACCTGTAATGGTCATTGATGTCACAACACCATTGGATGGGACTGAAGTTATCGAGTGGATTGATACCAACAATATTAACGTTTTGCACGTGGGTGGGCCAAGAGAGTCGAGCCGGCCCGGTATTTATGATCAGGCTCATACACTTTTAAGTTATATTTTGACTATCTACAAGCAGCAGTGCGATGAGGTGTAGTTTATTTTTCAGTTGTTTTTTTATTAGTACCAGATCATTCCGCTTGATGTCTATTCAGACTGAATAATCTGATCAGTTTTGTTCAATTTTCTCAATTTCGAAGCGCAATTTTTCCTGAGCGTCTTTTCCCCCCCAGATTAATTGATTGTTTACGCCAATGATTGGCCACCGTACATCACCACCCATTTCTGCTTTCCAGTAGCAGGCTTGTAAACAGCCTTGTCGGTCGCGTTTAAATTTTGCGGGTAATTTTTGTTCCAGGACCGCCTTGAGCATGGCCTGATTTTCATTTTCACTTTCGATTAGAACAGACCGGTCAACTTCAGGGTAATCATAGATTGCGGTCACTCTAAAGAGGTTCATTGTCCCGAGGTGCTTCGGAAGATAATGTCACCGTAATAGGCCGTGGCAAACTCGCTAGTGTTATCAGTGTCAGACATGATGGCAACGGCATTTATAAGAGGGGGTTCTTCACCAAAGGCATCAATATAATCCTGGTAGACATTGCGTTCTACATTTAGCCATTGGCCGATATTTTTTTCACCACTTTCTGCAACAATCATCATAGCAAAATCAGTGTAGGCATTTTCAACGATTGTATTTTTGGCAGCTTTGTTTGCCCAGATGTAATTAATTGCAGCGATCGGGATATCACCAAAGAGTAAACGACCTGCTTTGTACTTAGCTTTTTTGAAAAATCCGACTTTATCAGCATCGTATTCGAACATAATGTAAATACGAGCAGGGTAATCATCTCCAGATTTCTTATGAACATCACTTCTTTTAAGGGTGTTGTCTATTTTCCATCGCCATTGAATGATAGGGGTTTTTTTTAAGTTAATTTTTACTTTTTTAACTAAGCCGGAAGCAGAAGCATTACTGGTGGCTTTGATAACGATACGCTTATCAGAAGATTGTATGAGTTGATATTGAGTGTGCTGAGGAATTTTTTTAAAGCTAAGTTCATCCCATTCTTTTGGAAGTGCATTTCCGATCTGTTCGTTTGAGAAAAGCCCTATTTTTAATACAGTGGCATCTACAGTGGTTGGTGTTGATTTTGCTGAGCAGTTCATTGTGAAAAGAAACGTAATAACAATGCTCTTAACAAAAGCCAAGGTGTTTGATCTAAATGTCATGATTAGTGAACTTATTGAAAAATTCAGGGTCTGATGGTTGTCTTTTGACTGCTAAATGAATATTCGCATTCAATTCATCTAAAGGCAACTTTTTGTATATTGTTGTATTTTCTATATAAAATTGGCTTATTTTGAAATTTAATAAAATAGCCTTGACGTAATTGGAAAATTTATTGATTATTGTCTCTATGCGCGGTTATTTTAAAATAAGTGTACTCAGTTTTCTTGTCATGTTTGTGTCAGTGCAGATGTCTATGTCTGTTATGGCAAGTACATTTCAGGCAGCTAATGCTGATGCTCAGCAAATGCAGCATATGAGCAATGAAAATAGTTCTCATGCTGGAATGGCCAAACATGGTGGTTGTCATCAAAGTGAGAACCACTGTGCGGACAACGCCAGCGATAATTGCGCGAGTGGAGCCTGCGTGCTTATTCTTAGTTCTACTGATTATAATTTCCAAAATTTTGGACCTGAGCAAAGGTCTGTCCTGCCAACATCCCTGCAAGGGGTTGTTATCCCACTCGAGATTCGTCCTCCTAGAGACTTCGTCTGAAACCTGCCACGTTTAACCTAACCATTTGGTTTTTCTGAAGCAGCTCATTTCTGGGCGATGATTTTCGTTTTAGCACCACAGTTCATTTTGTTGTGCGCCACAAATAACCCCAGAAATATTTACCGGTATCTGTCGTAAAGAATTGACATGAAAAGCTATTGACTGGATGTGATGGCCAGGGGTCTTAGGGTTTTGTATCTACAAAAAATATCAATTTTAAGCTTAGCAGTAACCATTTTACTGTTGTCATCTGCGGTTATTGCAAGGCCATCTGAGATTTCAGATGATCTGCCTGCTACATATGTTAAAGATGCAGATATTTTGACAATAGAGCAGGCTGTTGCAGAGGCTAGTTCATCAAACCCGGCTTTGGCTGCGATTGTTGCCAGAGCCGAAGGGCTTGGCTATGTCACTGCGCAGGCAAATGCTTTGCCTGACCCAAAGTTCATGTTGAATGCAATGAACCTACCTTTGGATAGTTTTTCGCTTAAGCAAGAGGCGATGACGCAAATACAGATTGGTGTAAGTCAGCAACTGCCTTTCCCAGGAAAGTTAGCATTACGTAGCGAGGTGGCAGAGCTGTTAGCCGGTTCAGCACATTATGAAGCGGATGAAATGCGTTTGAGGTTGGTTCGTGATGTGAAGTTATTGTGGTGGAATATATTTTACCTTGATCGAGCGTTAGACATAACACAGCGCAATCAGTCCTTGCTGCGTCAGTTTGTTGAAATTGCACAGACAAAATACAAAGTGGGTCAGGGCTTGCAACAGGATGTTCTTTTAGCTCAGCTAGAGCTGTCTAAATTGCTGGATCAATTTATTCAATTGACTGAGTCGCGCAGTGTTCAGGTAATACGGTTGAATACCTTGTTGAATAGACCCTCTCAAGCTTTGATTCGTTTGCCTGCTTCTACCGCTGAGGTTCTTCCTAAATTAATTGAAGAAAAAGACTTGCAGCATATGGCATTAAAAAATCATCCGCGACTCATGGCCGCTGGTGATTATGTGAAAGCAGCTCAAGTGAGAAAGTCATTGGCAGAAGCGGATTACAAACCCGACTTTGCACTCACGGCACTCTATGGTCGACGAGATGGCGTGAACCCTGATGCGAGTGACCGCGCTGATTTTGCTTCATTTATGTTGAACATGAATTTACCCCTGTGGACAAAAAACAGACAGGATAAGGTGGCCGATCAACGCAACAGTGAGTGGCAACAGATGCGATATAAATTTGCAGATGCAGAAAATTCCATCAGCGAAGACGTTTCGAGATTTATTGCGGGATACCAGCGTGCAGCTGAACAGGTGAAATTGTATCGTACTGGCATTATTCCTCAGGCGAGGCAAACAGTTTCATCGATGATGTCGGGTTATCAAGTCAATAAAGTAGATTTTCTTAATCTTGTGCGTGCACAGGTGACATTGTTCAACTATGAAAAACAATATTGGCTTTCAATTAGTCAAGCTAACCAGAAGTTGTCACAACTTGTTGCTGCGGTTAGTCAGGAGGTAATTTATGAATAAATTAACGTTAGCCTCAGTTGTACTAATTTCATTCCTTGGAGGAATGGCGGGTGTATATATGCTGACAGCAAAAGATCAGCCAACTGCAATGATCAGCGAAGTGCAGGCAGCAAAGACAGGCGAGCCTCTGTATTACAGAAATCCAATGAATCCAGCTATCACATCACCTGTTCCAGCACAGGATTCTATGGGAATGGATTATATTCCCGTTTTTGCAGAGGGTGGCACTGAAGATGAGCCAGAAGGCACGGTAAAAATAGATCCTGTAACTGTGCAAAATATTGGCGTTCGCACCAGCATAGTTGAGAAAAAGGCATTGGCACGAACTGTGCGCGCAGTAGGTCGTGTTACTTATGATGAAACACGGTTAACAAAATTACATTTAAAAACTGAAGGATGGGTAGAAAAGCTACGCATCGCAAAGACGGGGGAACAAGTTAATAAAGGTGACATATTAATGGATATCTACTCACCTCAACTCGTCAGTAGTCAGCAGGAATATTTGTTGGCATTAAATAACTATGAAACCTTTAAAGACAACGATTATCCAGATATACGTCAAGGAGGTAAAAATTTACTGGAGTCTGCACGAGAACGATTGTTGCTGCTTGATGTGCCTGAACACCAAATTGAATATTTGAACGAAAAGCGCTTAATTCAGAAGGCTATGCATCTTCATTCTCCCTATGATGGCATTGTTATGAATCTTGGTGTTAGTGAAGGACAGTTTATAACGCCGGCAACTGAATTATATATGCTTGCTGATTTGAGCAAGGTTTGGGTGCTCGTGGATGTTTATGAGCAAGAGTTGCCCTGGGTGCATGTTGGAGACACTGCAAAAGTAAAAATTGTAGCTATGCCGGATGACATATTTGAAGGTCAGGTAACCTATATTTACCCCTATTTGGAAAAAAAGACGCGTACTGCAAAAGTACGTATTGAATTTGATAATTCTGATTTAAAGCTTAAGCCAGATATGTTTGCGAAAGTGGTTTTAAGTGTCAACCAACAGGATGATGCGCTGGTTATTCCATCAGAGGCTATTATTCGTTCTGGTACGCGTGAACAAGTGTTTGTTATGCGCAGTGCGGGGAAGTTCGAGCCTCGAATGGTGAAGACAGGCCTGTCATCAAATGGCGATACACAAATCACTGATGGTCTTAGTGAAGGCGAAGAAATTGTTGTTTCAGCACAGTTTCTGATTGATTCAGAATCAAAATTGCGTGAAGCCACTGCGAAAATGATGCGCAAACTTTCAGGCGGTGCTGGATCCAGTGAAGTTGGAAGTGATGCTCGTAAACATGGTATGCCGGTTGAGAACATGTCGATGGACTCGATGGATATGAGCGCCATGTCTATGGATGACAAGTCCGTAGATTCTATGAGCATGAAAAATATGCAAATGACTAACATGAGTGAAGAGCTGTAATGATAAGACGCATTATCAATGCTTCGCTGAGAGAGAAATTTCAGGTTTTAGTAGCGACCGCATTAATCATCGCGGCTGGTATTTGGGCCTTGAAAAACACAGCTCTTGATGCGATCCCTGATTTATCGGATGTGCAGGTTATAGTGTTTACGGAATACCCGGGGCAGGCTCCTCAAGTTGTTGAGGATCAGGTTACTTATCCTTTAACAACTGCATTGCTTGCTGTGCCTAAAGCAAGTGTTGTTAGGGGCTATTCATTTTTTGGGTATTCATTTGTTTACATTATATTTGAAGACAACACCGATATGTATTGGGCACGTTCACGTGTTCTTGAATATCTTAATTATGTTAGCGGTCGCCTTCCTGAAGGGGTTACGCCAAGCCTCGGGCCTGATGCGACTGGGGTGGGTTGGGTCTATGAGTATGCGCTGGTTGATAAAACAGGTGCGCATGACTTGTCACAACTGAGATCTATTCAGGATTGGTATCTTCGTTACCCACTGCAAACTGTACCGGGTGTTTCAGAGGTTGCCAGTATTGGTGGTTATGTAAAACAGTATCAAGTAGAAGTTGACCCCGATGCTTTAGCTGCATATAAAATTTCATTGTCAACATTACGTCGTGCAATTCAGCGCTCCAACCAGGACGTAGGTGGAAAGCTGGTTGAAATGGCAGAAACAGAATATATGGTGCGTGGTATTGGTTATATAAAATCTCTTGATGATTTGAGGAATATTCCACTTGCTGTTGATGACAACGGAACTCCTGTTCTCATCAAAGATGTTGCAACTGTTCAGATAGGTCCTGAATTGCGCCGTGGAATTGTTGAATTAAACGGTGAAGGTGAGGTTGCGGGTGGCGTTGTAATTATGCGTTACGGTGAAAATGCATTGGCCACCATTCAACGTATTAGATCAAAACTTGAGGAATTATCGTCAGGTTTACCGGAAGGTGTAGAGATCGTCCCTGTATATGACCGTGGAGATCTTATTGAGCGTGCAGTATCTAATCTTGAAGAAAAATTGATTGAAGAGTCGATCGTTGTCAGTCTGATATGTATTTTGTTTCTTCTTCACGCTCGCTCGGCACTGGTTGCGATTATCACGTTACCGATAGGTATTTTAATGGCCTTGTTGGTAATGAAATGGCAGGGGATTAATGCCAATATTATGTCTCTTGGAGGCATAGCGATAGCGATTGGTGCGATGGTAGATGGCGCTATCGTTATGATTGAGAATACGCATAAGCACCTTGAGTTGGCGGTTAATAATAAAGGTTCGAAACTGTCATCGAATGAACGGTGGGCAGCAGTTGCATCATCATCCAGAGAGGTTGGTCCGGCACTTTTCTTTTCACTTTTAATAATTACTGTTTCATTTCTTCCCGTATTTACCTTGCAAGCCCAAGAAGGTCGATTGTTTTCGCCACTTGCGTTCACAAAAACCTATGCCATGGCTGCATCTGCAATATTAGCAATAACTCTGGTGCCAGTTTTAATGGGTTATTTTATTCGCGGAAATATAATGCCGGAAGCAAAAAATCCTGTGAATCGTTTTTTGCACTTTATACATAGCCCTGTTTTAGCAAAGGCTATGCAGTGGAAAAAAATAACGATTGTTATTGCGTTAACGCTTTTAGCTATTAGCGTTTATCCGATTAGTAAACTTGGCAGTGAATTTATGCCGCCACTGGATGAAGGGGATATCCTTTATATGCCGACCACGTATCCGGGCTTGTCTATTACCAAGGCTAAGGAGATTCTTCAGCAAACGGATAAAATTTTATACACCTTTCCAGAAGTACAGCATGTGTTCGGTAAAGTTGGGCGCGCAGAAACAGCGACAGATCCAGCGCCATTATCAATGTTGGAAACAACGATTCGTCTTAAGGAAAAAGATGAATGGCCTAATCCAGATAAAACTACAAAACAATTGATGAAAGAAATGGATGCGGCGATTAAATTTCCAGGCTTGGCAAATGCATGGACAATGCCAATCAAAACGCGCATTGATATGCTCTCTACAGGAATTAAGACACCTATTGGCATTAAGGTGAGTGGTCCCGATCTAAATGTTCTTGAAGCTGTTGCAAGTGAGATTGAACAGACATTGAAAACATTGCCCGATACGCTATCAGCTTTTGGTGACAAAGCAGCAGGTGGTTACTATCTTGATGTTGATATTAACCGTGAAGATGCAGCCCGTTATGGTTTAAGCATTGGTGATGTGCAGGATGTGATTCAGATTGCAGTTGGTGGGATGAATGTTACGCAGACGATAGAAGGTCTCGAACGCTACCCAGTGAGTATTCGCTATCCGAGAGAGTTACGTGATGATCCTGATAATTTAAAACGTATTCTTATTGCGACACCAAATGGAGCGCAAATTCCGCTATCTCTGGTAGCAAATGTTGAAATGAGACGTGGTCCACCGTCTATAAAAACAGAAGGTTCCCGGCCAAATGCCTGGATTTATGTAGATATTACGACTTCTGATATTGGTGGTTATGTTGCCACTGCAAAAGAGCTGATCAATGAAAAGGTCAATATTCCACCTGGATACAATCTGGTATGGTCCGGGCAGTTTGAATACATGGAACGAGCGGCAGAACGTTTACGTGTTGTTGTACCACTAACATTATTGATTATTTTTTTACTGTTGTTTTTTAACTTTCGGAACATAACGGAGCCGCTGGTTGTAATGCTATCGATTCCATTTGGCCTGATTGGTGGGTTTTGGTTGATCTACTGGTTAGGTTTTAATATTTCCGTTGCTGTTTCAGTTGGTTTTATTGCGCTGGCGGGTGTCGCGGCTGAAATAGGCGTGCTGGTTCTAACCTTTATTGATAGTGAAATAGAATCTCGTCGGCGTCAAAAGTCACGTAGCACTATTGCAAAAAAGGATGCCTACAGTCGCGATGAAGTTAACGCAAATTTAAATGCTGAAGAAATTATGTCCGCTGTGTTTTCTGGTACAGCTGAACGCGTAAGGCCAATTGCCATGACTGCAACGGCAATCATTGCTGGTCTGTTACCAATTATGTGGGGCAGTGGTACGGGATCAGAAGTGATGCAAAGAATTGCCGCTCCGATGGTTGGGGGAATGATAACGGTAACAATTTTAAGTTTACTTGTTTTGCCTGTTATTTATGGCTTGGTTTTACAGTTTCAAGAAAGAGTGCGCAGTAAGAAAAATTCCGCTGTAATTTCAGGTGATACTCGATTTTCTCATGAGGAAAAATATTAAATATTTATGGTTTTGGGTTTGTCCGTTTAATCAAATAACGGGGTGCAAGGATGTGTCGGTAGGATATGGCAAGGAAATTATGGAAGTTGGCATGCAGGGAAACGCGACGATGGATATATCCGCAGGGAATATAATGGAAATATTGCGGAAATGATTGGACAAGCTCTTTTTTTAGGATAGTGAAGTTAACGTTAAATGAAGCAAGGATGCAGCATTGATGTAAAAAGTTTATAAGTTTTGGGCTTGTTCAGTTTTTCTATGGACAGTAAAAATGGATTTACCGGTAGAAGCTGCAAAGGACTCAAGGATGATTGCATACAAGGAAAATCGGTAATGGAAGTATTCGCAGGGATTTTATAGGGATATTTGCGGAGTAATTGGACAAGCCCACCTTTTTTTAATACATGTTTGTGAAATAAAATTACCAATATTATTGAGGAGTGTAGTATGGAATATGTAAAAATAACTGCCGTAGTACGCATAGATGTAATGGAAAAACTAGATCTTAGACTTCAAGGTATTGGTGTGCGAGGCATCTCTATTACAGAGGTGAAAGGTTTTGGTGAATATACAGATAATTATAGCCATGACTGGATGATTGGGCATTATAAATTGGAAATATTCACGGATGAAAATAGTTCTGAAGCAATTGTAACCGTGATTATGGAAGAAGCCCATACGGGTATGCCAGGTGATGGTTTTGTCTCTGTGCAAGCAGTAGATCAACTTTATAAAATTAGAACAAAATCTGAAGTCACTGATTGAGACTGAATCCTAAATTACAGAGTTGGGTGCTAAGTTGTAATGAGTGCTATTTTTTATAGACGCTATTGGATTTGCTCTTACAGAGTAGATACAGTTTTTCAACTTTTTCTCTTGCCCAGGGTGTTCTACGCAAAAATTTAAGACTGGAACTGATGCTTGGGTTGCTGGTGAAGCATTTGATGTTTATTTTTCGTCCAAGATATTCCCAGCCAAAATTTTTTTCAAGTTCGGTGACTATTGCTTTTAATGTGATCCCATGTAATGGATCCTTCTCTCTAGAATTATTCACTAGAGTCATTTTCTTTCGGTTTTTCTGAACGGTATTTGCTCGCACCAGTTTGTTTCTGGGCGTCGGCGTTTCGTTTGGGTTCTGCTTTTTTTACACGGATTTTACTGCCATTAATTTCCAGGCCGTTGAGATTTTTTATCGCGGCTTTGGCATCCCCTTGTTTAGGCATTTCAATGAAAGCAAAGCCTTTTGAGTTGCCCGTTTCATTGTCAATGACTAATGTGCAGGATTGCACTATGCCGTGGGTTTTAAATATGGTTCGAAGTTCATTCTCTGTAGTTTTTCGAGAGAGGTTGCGTATTAAAATTTTCATAGTTTCACCGCTTTTAGTTTTGTAAGCGAATTATACGTCCTATGATGGTAATCAATGAAATGGTTTATGAAATGATAACTGCGTAAATTTTGATGCGATATGATTTGATGGTTATACTCGGGGGCTTATAGGAACTTTTGAGGGAAAATCACATGAAAATGATTACTGCTATTATCAAGCCTTTCAAGCTTGACGATGTAAGAGAGGCGCTTTCTGAAGTAGGGGTTCAGGGTGTGACGGTGACAGAAGTAAAAGGTTTTGGGCGGCAAAAAGGCCATACCGAACTTTACCGCGGTGCGGAATATGTTGTTGATTTTTTACCTAAAGTTAAGCTTGAAATAGCTGTCAAGGGGGAGATGTTGGATGATGTAATTGACTGTATTCGTAACTCAGCAAATTCTGGAAAAATTGGCGATGGTAAAATTTTTGTTACTAACCTGGAAGAGGCTGTTCGTATACGTTCTGGGGAAAATGGTCCAGAAGCATTGTGATGAGTTTGATTTTCGGGAGTTTTACGGTGAAATATAAGATTAAAATGTTTTTTTATGTGCTTTTGTTAATGTGTTTGCCAAGCTTGGTTTTTGCTGAAGATGTATTGAATGGTGCTGATACTGCATGGATTATGACATCAACGGCGTTAGTTCTTTTTATGACATTGCCTGGTTTGGCACTGTTCTATGGCGGATTGGTGCGAAGCAAAAACATACTGTCAGTTTTGCTGCAGTGTTTTGCCATAGCAGGGATTGTTTCTATTCTTTGGTTAGTGGTTGGTTATAGCCTTTCGTTTTCCGAGGGCAATGCTTTTATCGGCGGGCTGTCTAATTTTATGTTTGCAGGTATACAGGAAGGAACGCTTTCGGGTGGAATTCCAGAGTCCTTGTTTGCATTATTTCAAATGACGTTCGCGATTATTACACCGGCACTTATCGTGGGCGGTTTTGCTGAAAGAATGCGTTTCTCTGCGGTATTAATATTTAGTGCTTTATGGTTGCTAGCTGTCTATGCGCCGATAACCCATTGGGTGTGGGGCGGTGGCTGGCTAGGCTCAATGGGGTTACTGGATTTTGCTGGTGGCACAGTTGTTCACATTACGGCAGGCGTAGCAGCGCTGGTGACTGCATTGGTGTTAGGGCCGCGTAATGGTTTTCCTAAAACACCTATGCTACCGCATAATTTGGCCATGGTGGTGACCGGTGCAGCGATGCTGTGGGTGGGCTGGTTTGGTTTTAATGGTGGCAGTGCCTTGGCGGCAAATGGTGATGCCGCAATGGCGATGTTGGTGACACATATCTCAGCAGCTGCGGGTGCGATGACCTGGATGTTTTATGAATGGGTTAAATTTGGTAAACCAACAGTATTAGGCACGGTGACAGGCATGGTCGCAGGATTAGGTACGATTACTCCGGCATCTGGTTTTGTTGGGCCTGCGGCAGCGTTAGTGATTGGTATTTTAGCGGGGCTGATTTGTTTTAATGCGGTTCATATAATTAAACGTGTATTGAAAATTGATGACTCACTGGATGTTTTTCCTGTTCACGGTGTGGGCGGTATGTTGGGAACAATTTTAGCAGGGGTATTTGCATCAACGCAGCTTGGTTTGTTTAGCGGACAAGGTTTTGCCGAAGGTATTAATAGTATTTCTGAGCAGGTTACTGTTCAGCTTATTGGCGTTGTTGCGACAGCGCTTTACACAGCGGTTATGACTTACGTTATTCTGAAAGTTGTTGCTATGTTTGTTGATCTTCGCGTGAATGCGGAAGATGAGCAAGGTGGGCTGGATATTAGCTCTCATGAAGAACGTGCGTATGATTACTAGAAGCTAGAGGATTGCATGGGAGTTTCTGGTTTATTCATTTACATGCTAAGTGTATAGAATAATCCAGAGCTCCCCATGTTTGTGTTGAGTTAAAAAACAGCTAGCAGAATTACACCTAATAGCAGCCTGTAAATAACAAATGGCAGCATGCTTATTTTGTCGAGCAGTTTTAGAAAAAAATGTATGCTTAAATAGGCGGTGAGTGCAGAAATTGCCGCAGCACTAATGAGTATTTGCCAGTCTATGTGAGAGCTTTCTGTTATCAGGTCCAGTGTTGATAATAAACCGGCTAAAACAATTACAGGAATTGATAGTAAAAAAGAAAAGCGCGCTGCGGCAGTTCTGCTCAAGCCAAGCATCAACCCTGCTGTGATAGTGATACCTGAACGTGATGTGCCTGGAATTAAAGCGATGGCCTGAGCAACGCCGATAATCAGGATGTCTTTTAAGCTTAAAGAATACTCGTTTCGTTCACGTTTTCCTCTGGCATCTGCCCACCACAGTAACAAGCCAAAAATAATCGTGCTTAAAGCAATCACAAAGGGGCTTCGCAATGAGGTCTCGATGACGTCTTTGAAAAATAGTCCAAATAATCCTACGGGGATTGTTCCGATGAGCACACCCCAGGCTAAGCGGCTGTTTTCTGTTTGTTTGCGTTTGGTAATGGACTGCGCCCAGTCTTGAGCCATGAGCTTAAGTTCTTCTCTAAAATAAACTATGACAGCACTGAGTGTGCCGACATGCACGGCGACATCGAATGATAAACCCTGGTCGGCCCAGTCGAGGAGTTTCGGAACTAAAATTAAATGTGCTGAGCTTGATATGGGTAGGAATTCAGTCAGGCCCTGTACGATGGCAAGAAGGATTTGTTGGCTTATATCCATGGTTTATGAACGATATTTTTTGTTATGTGTTGTTTGTAATATGCAATTGCCGTTGAACACTCAGACTAGTCGCACCTGCAATAGCAATCGGCATAACAAAGAAATTAATAATCGGGATAGTGGTGATAACTAATACGGTGGCACCAAAACCGATTGTTAACAACCGCTGTCTTTTTAATTTTTCACGTAGCTCAGTGAATAATATGCCATGGTTTGATAGCGGGTAATCAAGATATTCAAGTCCAAGAAACCAGGCGCTAAATAAAAGCCAGATAAATGGAGCCAGCAGGTTTATGCCAGGAATGATAAATAAAACCAGTAACGGTATGGCGCGTATAAAAAAATAAAGAAACTTTTTTATTTCGCTGTTGATGGCCGGGGCGATGGATTTTAGGCTGCTGCTGAGTGAATTATTAGTTTCTTCAGAGTCATCACCGAGTGTCAGTTCTTTTTCAATGGCTTCTGCAAGCAAGCTGTTAAAGGGGGCGGCTATTAGATTAGCGATCATCATGCTGAATAAAAATCCGATGATGAGAAAGCTCAGCATGAAAACTGGCCATAACAACCAGTCTAGCCATTGTAACCAATCGGGAAGAGACGACATGTAGTTTTCCAGGAGGCCGTTGAACTGGTTTATTCCCAAAACGATAAAAACACTGAATAAAATAAAATTGATAATAATTGGAATGATGACATAACGGCGAATGCCTGGTTTAAATAGCAGTGGAATGCTTTTTAATATTTGTATGCAGGCAATGAATGGGTCGAATATCATTTTGAAGTTTATATTTTGTTTGTCAGGTGTGGGTGGCTTAGCCAATGGCAGCTGTTTTAGTTTGCAGATCTTTATCTGCCATTCTAGCTAGATTGGCAGTGCCGTATGCCGCCTGTTGATGGCGAGCTGTCTTCATCGTGATGTTAAGGAAGTTGCTGCGTATTTGTGTCCAGCCCTTAATGCGCGCACCGCCTCCGACTGTTCTGATGGATGTCGGTTGGGCTGCGCCAAGCTCGGTTAGAAGTTGATAGCCGCGCGCTTCTATTTTTGCAATGCCTTCCAGCATTGCTTGATAAAAAATGACATCATCTTCGGGGCGCGGAGTCAGGCAAGGTTGTTTGTTATGGTCGTTAACAGGAAAACGTTCGCCTACGTCTGGCAGCGGGTAGTAGTTTAAGCCTGTTGCCTTGTCGGGTGTTAATTGTTGCGACATGCTGTCAAGTTGCTTGCTGGAGAAATAATTTAGTAGCGTGCTACCGCCACAGTTTGATGCGCCTCCAACCAGCCAGCGATCACCAAGACGGTGACTGTATACCCCGTATTCCGGTGCGAAGACTGGTTTATCAGAGAGTACTTTTAATACTAATGTTGAGCCAAGTGATGTGACTGCATCGCCGATTTCATTAGCACCGGTTGCCATAAATGCGGCAACGCCATCTGTGGTGCCGGCTAAAATTTGTGTGGTATTTGGCAATCCTAGTGCGGTGGCCATGCGTTTGTCGATGATGCCTATTGGAGTGCCGGGTGCTAAAACTTGGGGCAGCAATGATGGTTTTATGTTGAGCGCACTAAACCATTCAGGCCATTGCCGTTTTACTATGTCATAACCCAGTTTTAGACAATTGTTTTCATCGCTAACGTCGGCACGGTGGCAAAGCTGCCCGGCAATCCAGTCAGCCTGAAATTGAACATGTCGTTTTGGTTTGGATGCAGTTTTTGATGGCGGTTTCAATGCAACCTGTTCTTGCAGGTACATTAATTTAGCAAGAGCCGAGCTGGCGCCATGTGCTGCGCTGTCTTGTGGGGCAATAGCTGCAATTTTAACTGCCTGTTCAGTGCTGCGTTCATCGTTGTACATCAAAGCCGTGCTGCATGGCTTGCCCTGTTTGTCGCATAACATCAGTGTGCCTGATGTGCCATCTACAGCGATGCTATGAACCTTGCTTGCGTCGATATGATTCAGCAGAGTTATCAGTACTTTTTGTGTGATGTCCCACCAGTGACGCGGGTCTTGCTCATGTTTGTAGCCGTCATGTTTGCCGGGCTTAAATGGCAGGGCGCACTCAGCTATAACATTGCCTTTAATATCGATAGCTATGGCTCTGCAGCCGCTGGTACCAAGGTCTATGCCGAGGTAAAGGCGATCTTCTGGGCCTGCTAATGAACGGGGCATTGAAACATCCTGTTGAACATGGTCAGTTGAATTTGCAGCAGGCTTTTTTCAGGGTAGTACAACGGGTGAAGGTGCAGCCCAGCCATCTCTCTGGTGCTCAGCTACAACAGTGGTGTAGACGCCGCCACGGACATTGAATTCTGCTGTCAAGCGCATGAAATGCGGATCGCAAGCCTTAACCAGGTCATTCAAAATTTGATTAGTAACGGCTTCGTGGAAGGCGCCGGCATCACGATATGACCAGACATAGAGTTTAAATGACTTCAGTTCGATACAGCTGAGTGACGGGACATATTCCAAATCCAGTGTCGCGAAATCAGGTTGACCGGTTTTTGGGCACAAACAGGTGAATTCCGGGGTGCTGATGCGGATTGTATAATTCCGATCAGGGCTGGGGTTGTCAAAAGTCTCCAGTTCTTTGCTGGGGGTGGTAGTCATGTAATGCGCTCATATTATAAGAAAACCGAATAATACCTAAAATCAGCTGTTTTTGCTCTTGTTTCATGGGGGTGGTTTCCTGTATCTTCATCCACCATGCGACTGAATAAGATTAAACTCGCCGGTTTTAAATCCTTTGTAGATCCAACCAGCATTACATTACCAAGTCAGATGATTGGCGTTGTCGGGCCTAACGGCTGCGGCAAATCCAATGTCATTGATGCTGTGCGTTGGGTTATGGGGGAAAGTTCGGCCAAGAATCTGCGCGGTACATCGCTGACAGATGTTATTTTTAATGGTTCGAAAGACCGCAAACCAGTGGGACATGCCACCATTGAGTTGGTTTTTGACAACACTGAAGGCACATTGGGTGGGCAATATGCCCAATACAATGAAATTTCAGTTAAACGTAAGCTCTCACGTGATGGCCAATCTGTCTATTACCTAAATGGAGCCCG